>Ga0207695_10000092_pt1 | contig 270514 bp, 234 predicted proteins | sample KBSC54metaG_FD_184354 | JGI IMG/M metagenome (GOLD analysis project Ga0207695, IMG submission 184354) | Corn rhizosphere microbial communities from Kellogg Biological Station, Michigan, USA - KBS C5-4 metaG (SPAdes) (version 2) | ecosystem: Host-associated > Plants > Roots > Rhizosphere >...
TTTGGCGGGCTAAACCCATTTTAAATGAATGGCTGTAATCTTTCTGACTACGCTTAACATACTGTTCTTCTCTGTTTTGTTCCATACGATACTTTTTTGTGTATCGCTATTTCAGGACTAGACAGTACTTAAAATAAAAAGAGGCTGTCTCAAAATGAGACAGCCTCTTTTTATTTGTTGAAAAAATTAGTCTTTTATAAGACGTTGTGTTGTTTTAGCATCACCTGAAGTAAGTTCTACTATGTAAATACCTGCAGATAATTTATTGACAGGTATTGTTACATTTCCAGAAGACTGCTTACCAAGATCAAGCGTAGTAACTTCTACACCGGCAACATTCAATACACGTACATGTGTATCATCCTTACCTGAGGTCTGGTAGCTAAGTACTACCTGACTTGTAGCTGGATTAGGTGTCACATTCATACCGAATGATGTACCGGCAATAGTATTGTTACCATCAGGAATAGCACCAAGACCTATCTCGAAACGTGCATCACCCTGTGACTTAACATCGCTGCTCACTGTGAACGGATATTCTGTACCCTGTGTAAGCGGTGTGTAACTAGACAGATACTTATCGTGCAGATATAACTGAGCTCCTACTGGTGCGGCTATATCCGTTGCACGGATAACGAAACTCTGCTGGTGATTTGTAGTAAGACCCAGTGGTATCACTTTACCATCTGCATAAGGACGCGCATCGATGCTCATATGATCACCAGCCGGTGACAGAGTATAGAAGTTAAGGTCAGGATTCACTGGCTTGCCTGCATCATCATTATCTTTTGCATCAGTTTCCTGCGCATCGAACTTTATTTTGAGGTCATCCCAAACAGTGTTGTTTGCATCAACAACCTCAATACCTACATATTGATTAGCAGCACGCAGTAATTCTGTATCAGCAACGTTTACTTTATCTGTTTCATGAAAAGTAAGCACACTACTTGCAGTAGCAGCCTCTACCTGGAACGATGCATTACCTTGTATCTTATAAGAACTACCTATTGGCACTATAACAAAAGCACCACCAGTAGCTCTGTAGGGGCTCCACATATAGAATGCAGCACCTACAACATTACCTGAAGTATGCGCAGCAGCGACAACGCTACCAAGATCTACCGGAGAAGGGTATGGATTGCTGACCTGATTAAAATCAGAGTTAGCTCCCTTAGCTAGTGGTATTGCTACAGTACCTTGATTGATGGTACCCGTCATTGAAACTGTAACCGGAGCGGGAGTATAAGGAAGACCATCTAATCCTGTACCCTTTGCTCCCCTTATCATCAGATAAATGCCTTCATATGGCTTAAAAGCATTGGTATCCAGGCCATTTGCATTTGTAAATGCAGTCCATCCCGGATCAGCAGACAAAGCAGATTTACCACGACGTGTGCTATACCACATACATGAGGTTGCATTAGTTGCTGTGGCAGTGAAGCCATGTGAAATACCACCTACACCTGTGATATCAATGTATGTTTCGAGCTGGCTCAATGGTATAGAAACATTGAACGGATGTCCGAAGAAACGGTAAGCTCTGTACCCACCAGGGAAATATTGCTGCACATTTACATTACCTGACACTGTGCCTGCACTGTTACCTATTCTACCTGTACCTGAAGCATTTGATACAAGTGTAAGATTACCATTTGTGGTCAGTGTACCGGTAGCCGCAATGAGCGTACCTGTGATCTGAACAAGGTTGCCGGCAGGGATTGTAGCCCCTGTAGCGGTATTGATTGTAAGATTGTTTATTGTTCCGGTTGATGTAAGATTATGTGTGCTTGCTCCTGTTATAACAAGTTGGCCGTCACCTGCTACCGAACCTGCATCTGCAAGATTACCATTTACATTAAGCTGTGCGCCGGAAGCAATTGTAACAACAGCTCCTGAAGCTATAGACAAATCATTAGTGCTTACAGTACCGGAAAGTACTGAAGGGCTAAAAGCTGTACCCGCAGGTATGGTAGTATTTGTGACAGATGTAGGCAATGTATTACACGCCCAGTTAGCTGTATTGCTCCAGTCATTGCTCGTTCCACCTATCCATGTACCTTGTGTATATGCATTGATTGTTAAGCTGCCTGTCAATGAACTGCTACACGTTGCAGGGGATGTAACGCTTATAAGATTGTAAGTGGTTGCACCTAAATCCAGGGTAGGCGTAAGTGTTGCCGTACCTGTGCCGTCGAGCGCTATACTTAATGTAGAAGTGCCGTTTATATTATAATATACGACATCGTTCGCATCACCTGTAAAAATAACGCTGGCAGGGCTTGAAGTACACGCTACGGTATTGCCGGATATAAATGCCGTTGGCGCTGGCGGATCTGTAAGCGTTGTAGTACCTGATACCGTTGCTGATATACAACTTGCACCTGATGTAACATAAAAGCCTGAGTAATTACCAGCGTTTAAACCAGTTATAACCGCGTTACCTGATGCGTCTGTAGCAACAGATGTACTAACAGGATTTGAACCGTTTATGTAGTTAACAGTATATGAAACACTTGCTGTTAAGCCGGTAAGTGTAATAGTACCGTCTGTACCACTACATGTTGTAGGGTTTGTACTTGTAACGGTAGCTATTACCGGTGTTGGAGGATCTGTAAGCGTTGTAGTACCTGATACAGTTGCTGACGTGCAACCTACACCTGACGTAACATTAAAGCCTGAGTAAATGCCTGCATTTAAACCTGTGATAACCGCGTTACCTGATGCATCTGTAGCAATAGATGTACTAACAGGAGTTGAACCGTTTATGTAGTTAACACTATATGAAATACTTGCAGCTAAGCCGGTAAGTGTAATTGAACCATTTGTACCGGAGCATGTAGTTGGGTTTGTACTTGTAACGGTAGCTATTGTTGGTGTTGGAGGATCTGTAAGTGTTGCAGTACCGGATACAGTTGCTGAAGTGCAACCCACTGTTGATGTAACATTAAAGCCTGAGTAAACACCTGCACTTAAATCTGTAACAACCGCATTTCCTGATGCATCTGTAGCAACAGATGTACTAACTGGAGTTGAACCGTTTATGTAGTTAACGGTATATGAAACACTTGCTGTTAAGCCGAAAAGTGTAATGGTACCGTCCGTGCCGGAGCATGTTGTTGGGTTTGTCGGCGTAACAGATGTTATTACCGGTGTTGGCGGATCTGTAAGCGTTGTAGTACCTGATACTGTTGCTGATGTACAACCTGTTGATGTAACATAAAAGCCTGAATAAGCACCTGCACTTAAACCTGTAATAACAGCATTACCAGATGGATTTGAACCAATAGATACACTAACCGGCGTTGAACCGTTTATGTAGTTAACGGTATATGAAGTGCTTGCAGCTAAACCGGTAAGTGTAATTGAACCATTTGTACCGGAGCATGTAGTTGGGTTTGTTGATGTAACAGACGCTATTGACGGTGTTGACGGATCTGTAAGCGTTGTAGTACCTGATACGGTTGCTGATGTACAACCACTTGCGCTCGATGTAACATAAAAGCCAGAGTAACTACCCGCATTTAAACCTGTAATGGTATAATTACCCGATCCGTTTGTTGTACCGAATGCACTAACCGGTGTTGAGCCAGATATATAGTGAAGCGTATACATTGCGCTTGCCGATAAACCGGTAAGTGTAATTGTACCATTTGTACCGGAGCATGTTGTAGGATTTGTTGACGTAACTGACGCTATTGCTGGTGCCGGCGGGCTTGCAAGTGTTGTAGTACCTGATACAGTTGCTGATGTGCAACCTGCACCTGATGTAACATTAAAGCCTGAGTAATTACCTGCACTTAAGCCTGTGATGGTATAAGTACCCGATCCTGTTGTTGAAATAGATCCGCTAACAGGCGTTGAGCCAGATAGGTAGTTAAGCGTATAACTTGTACTTGCAGTTAAGCCTACAAGTGTAATAGTACCATTTGGACTAGAACAAATCGTGGGGTTTGTACTTGTAACAGAGCTTATTGTTGGTGTTGGCGGGTTTGATAATACATACGGGCCAGCCTTAGTAGATGAAGAGCAACCTGCACCTGATGTAACATATATATTGCTATAGCTACCTGCGCTTAGGCCTGTGATGATATAAGTACCTGATGCAGTTGTTGTAACAGGTGCACTAACCGGCGTTGAGCCAGACAGATAGTTAAGCGTGTAAGCTGTACTTGCGGTTAAGCCGGCAAGTGTAATAGTACCGTTTGTACCGGAGCATGTTGTAGGATTACTAGTAGTTACACTACTAATAAAAGGAACTGCATTAATAACAACGTTGATAGTATTCGCGCTAGTGCAAGCTCCCGTAGTACTGACAGTAAGCACACCAGTGTATGTGGTGGCAATTGTTGCACCTGGAATGGTTACACTGATCGTACCGGTTGTAGGTGATGGTAGCGTGGTGGCTGACCTATTTGTAAATCCTTTAGCGAGGGCTGCCGAGTTCCATACTATACTGTATGTGCTTATAGAGGCCGAAGCGCCGGTATATGTAAGAGATGCAGATGTTGCACCCAGACATGCAGGTGAGTTCGGAATAGTGATAACAGGGTTGTTTATAGTAACCGTATTAGGTGTAGTAGGTGCTGTAGTAACCGTATTAACGTCAGTTGCTGCAAACCCTGTAGTTGGGGTCGAAGCTACATTAGCTGCAGTATCCTGAGCTACAACGTAATAAGAAACAACATCACCATCTGCAAGGCCACCCATATCTGCGGCGATTATAACAAAGCTCCATGTGCCAAGCCTAACGGTACCACCGGCTGTGAACGTACCCGGGTTTGAGAACCATGTACCTGCACCTTTTTTATAATATACACGTGGCATTAATGTACCAGCAGCATATATACCAAGTGAATCCGCTACTTTAACAGCAGTAAGATTTATATTTCCGCTGCTAAGGCATAACGGTGTTGTAATAGCGGTATAAGTAATTACAGGCGAAATAGACGCTTCATCTGCGCCTATAGTTGGCCTTGATGATCTTGCATTGCCATCTATATCCGTTGTAATAGAAGGAGTACTTATTGCTATACCTGATTGTAACGCGCTATTAGCTAATACAGTAGTAGTAAGATAAAGCTCAGTAGAGCTGATAAATGTAGGTGCTGCTGTTTTTGATTTAGTATTACCGCCAAAATCTGAGGCCATTGCAGCAATGGTGGTTTCTGTATTTGATCCTATATGCCCTAAATTACCACCTGTAACAGAATAATCGTTGTAGTCCATTGATGCAAAAATGGTCTTTGCATCTGTAGAATAAATACCATAACGAGTACTACCTGTACTTTCTGTATTCACCAAAATATTATCTTTCAGATTAACAGACGATGCTGTGCTTACGCCATTAAAACAAATTGCAGCACTAATACCAGATGACTGAGTTACACTTTGATTTATGGAGTTATCATAAATATTATAACCACCACCGTCATCTACATATATACCAAAACCATTACGGTCTATTTGCGCTCCGGAAGCATTGGTACCGGCAGTAACATTAGAAATGAAATTATTATAAACGTTTATACCGGAAGTAGTTGTATTTGGACTAAGATATAGTCCATACGCTCCACGATCAGAATTGGCAATCCCACTAATGGTATTATTATAAATATTGGCTGTGGATATTGAAGATTGTAAAAATATTCCAGCCGGTGCACTATGGCTACTCGTGCTTACAGCGCTTATAGTGTTATTACTAATAGTAAGATTACCTGTATTTGATATGGATATACCATTTGTCGATAAATTAGATATTGTATTTCCTGTTATAGACCAGCTTTGATCGAACGTTGACGTAGCGTATCCAGCTATCTCTATTCCGCTCTGAGCATTTGATAAAATATTATTTTGAATGGTGTTATTTGAATTTCCTACTTGTGCCGCAGTCAAAAAGCCTGAACCACTGGCAGCGATGCATGCAATAGTTGTTGTACTTGCATTCCCTGTGAGTATACAATTCTTTATTATGTTGTTAGTAGCACCGTTTGAACTACTTGCACTCGCGATCCAAATTAGACTTGAACTTGAGTTATTGTTGCTTGTAGTTGTGATAGTAAGATTGTGAGAAGTGTCATTTGCTGCATTAGAGCCATCAATAGTTACGCTATCTGCACCATTCAATTTTATTACACCTGTTGTTCCGCTACCGGATATTGTAGGCGACACACCACTAGCAGGTTTTATATGCACTGCAGTATAGGATGCAGTACCGCCAGTACTGTTTAAGGTCGCTAAGGTACTTCCTTCAGAAGTGCTTGCATTAATGGTTATATTAATAACTCCTTTATGCGTACCATCATTGATTTTAGCAAATGCTGCACCTAAGGTGGAATAGTTAGCAAAGGTACTAGAACCACTTGTTGACGTGACCGTTACCTGTGTTGATATCGTTGCATGAGCGAATTGTGTTGCAAATAAAAATGCAAATACCAATAATGGTAGTGCCTTTTTAAGGAGGGGAAAAGGATTGACTTTTCGTCCGAAAAGTGTAATGATCTTGTTCATATTGATTTTTTTGAGGGGTAAAGCACCATTGCTTACAAGCGTAAAAGTATTACCTTTTTTAAATCAAATAAAGAAAAAAATCATACGTTAACAACTCAATAACCGTGAATTAACAACAAAAAAACAAATACACGCAAAAATCATAACTCCTGATTAATAAATAAACAGTGTGTATTGGGGGCGACAGATATACTATCTGCTACCGAAAAGAGCACTACCGATACGAACCATATTGCCTCCATTTTGGATGGCAAGTTCATAGTCGGCACTCATGCCTATGGAGCAAATGGAAAAAGAAGGGACACCTGAAAAGAAGGTGGAAGAAAGATGTGTGAAGAAGTTGTAGAGGCGGGCAAATTCATCAGCTACCTGTCGGGTATCAGCTGTATTAGTAGCCATACCCATTAGGCCGCAAATACGTACGTGCTGCAGTTGTGGCTGATGTGTTTTATAGTGTTGCAGCAGGTCGTTTATTTCGTTCTCATCAAGGCCGAATTTTGTTTCCTCATCGGCAATGTGCATCTGTAACAACACATCAATAACATGGTTGTTTTTTGCAGCTTGTTTATTTATCTCGTGTAGTAATTTAAAACTATCAACAGCATGAATGAGGTGTACAAACGGCGCTATATATTTAACCTTGTTGCCTTGCAGGTGGCCAATGTAATGCCAGTGAATATCGGCGGGAAGTATGGCTTGCTTCTCTACAAGCTCCTGAACATAGTTCTCGCCAAAGTGGCGCTGGCCAAGGTCGTAGAGTGTTTGTATATCAGCAGCGGGTTTTGTTTTTGAAACAGCGATAAGGGTAACGCCTTTGGCAGAGAGCTCTTCATGCAGCTTTTTCCAGACATCAATATTTATCATTTCTCAATAAAATATTTATACGAATCACTTAACCGCTAAGGCGCAGAGGCACAAAGCAATGCAATTTATGTATTATTAATACTGCTCCTGCTCGTTAGGGAAGTCTTTCTCTTTTACATCTTTGATGTAGTTGGCCGTAGCTGTTTTTATATCGGCATAAAGATTCAGGTAGCGGCGGAGGAAGCGCGGTGAGAAATCTTTTGTTATGCCCAGCATATCGTGCATAACCAATACCTGACCATCAACACCACCACCTGCACCTATGCCTATTACCGGTATCTTCAACTCTTCCGCTACTTGTTTGCCGAGCTTTGCGGGGATTTTTTCGAGTACAAGGGCAAAACAGCCCGCAGACTGTAAAGCACGCGCATTGTGCATAAGCATCTCAGCTTCTTCTTCTTCCTTGGCACGAACAGCATAAGTACCAAACTTGTATATAGATTGAGGCGTAAGCCCAAGGTGCCCCATAACCGGCACACCTGCGCTAATAATGCGCTTTATAGATTCAGTAACCTCTTCCCCACCCTCAAGCTTTATACCATGCGCGCCTGATTCTTTCATTATACGAATAGCGGAGTTAAGCGCTTCCTTACTATTGCCCTGGTAAGAGCCGAAAGGAAGATCAACCAACACAAGGCAACGCTCTATACCACGTACTACACTCTGCGCATGATATATCATTTGATCAAGCGTTATAGGGAGTGTTGTCTCATGGCCTGCCATCACATTGGATGCAGAGTCGCCAACAAGTAATACATCGATGCCTGCGTCATCAAATATCTGCGCCATAGAGAAATCGTATGCGGTAAGCATACTTATCTTTTCACCATGCTGCTTCATCCATTGCAGTGTATGTGTGGTAACGCGCTTTACTTCTCCGTGAATAGACATTGTGATGTAATTAAGAGTAAAATTAAAAAGTTATAACCTAAAAGCTTTAGAAATTATAAACGCACCCGATCAGATAAATATATTCGCAGCCATTCGCAATGCTTCTGCAAAGGCTTCCCTGTTTATGTTCAATGTAATGTTATTCTTATCGCACCACGATACAATGTGCTCTGTGGCAATATTGCCTACCAGTTCGTCTTCCGCCATGGGGCAGCCACCTATACCTTTCATAGCACTGTCGTAGCGCAGGCAGCCATTATCATAAGCGGCCTGTATTTTCTCCTCCCATGCATCTGGAGTGGAATGAAAATGCGCGCCTATATGCACATCTTTAAAAGCAGGTACCAGTTGACTATATATATATTCAATGGTAGCGGGTTTTGCAACGCCTACAGTATCGGCCATGGCTATTGTTTTTATACCCATGCCTGCGAGCTTACCTACCCAGTTAATAGCTACTTCAGCATTGTACTCATCACCATAAGGGTTACCAAAGCCCATGGATATGTACACAACCAATTCCTTTCCTTTCTGTACACACAGGTTTTGCATTTCCTCAACCTGTGCCAGTGATTGTGCAATCGTTTTATTGGTATTCCGCAGCTGAAAAGTTTCGGATATGGAAAACGGGAAACCAAGATAGGTTATTTCATCGTACTGTACCGCTTCTTCGGCTCCACGCGTATTAGCAATAATTGCGAGCAGCTTTGTATTTGTGTTAGAAAGATCGAGACGGGGAATTACATCCTTGGTATCCACTAATTGCGGTATCGCTTTTGTAGAAACGAAAGAGCCAAAATCGAGCACATCAAATCCTACCTTAAGGAGCGTATTCAGATACTTAACCTTATCATCTGTAGGAATAAAATGCGCCCACCCCTGCATTGCATCACGCGGACATTCAACAAGTGTAACAGAAGACGGCATACGCAATTTTGAATATCAAAGGTAAGAAAGCTAATAGCAATAAATGTAGTTACAAAATATGCGCTTATAACGAAAGGTTATATCATCACTTACGTATCATTTTCAGAAATAATTCCATGCCTTTTTTCTTTTCATCATCCAGGTAAAACTTAATATTGTCGGTATAGTAAGTCATTAGATCATAATAAGGGAAAGGATTCGCAGCTATTATCTCATCGAGATGCTTTAAACCAAGTGAATTGGCATAATTAAAGGCCTTCAAAAATGCTTCGGGCAGTGGCTTATTTGCTATCCATGCAGCAAACACAAAATCGAGACCGGTATATGCTTTCCAAGCTGTGGCAAGATCATATATATATTCGAAATTAGTTAGTTGCTTCAAAGCGCGGTCGCCAATGATAACGCCGGCAGATGTACCATTGATATATTCGATGTAATGCTCTGTAGCCGGTTTAAACTCCACGTTTTTTTTCCAGTGCTTTTCTAAAAGCAACTGCGCAAGGCGCACAGAAGTGCGCGACTGGTAATCGAGATAAACCGTAGTTATTTCCTCCATAGGTACCTGACTAAAAATAGCTACAGATGCCACGTTACCATCACTCGCAATACCGTAATCGCTGATGATATGCGCGCCTGGAATATCCTGCATGGCAGCAACCGGCAATAGCGCCACATCAATACTACCATCCTGCAAGCTTTTAGCCAGTTGTGATGGATAATTAACCACCAATTCTATATCATTCATTACATCACTGCGCTCAATACCATACAATAATGGTTTAGTATTTAAATAACTAACGGCTGCGACTTTTATTTTGGGCTCCAAGTATCTATTTTTGGGCGCAAAGATACAGTTATCAATGTTTATGATGAACATTACAGCTGCAGCACTTAAGAACACAATGTCTCAATTAACAATATATACAGATGGCTCGGCCAGGGGTAATCCCGGCCCGGGCGGCTATGGAGCCATACTGCACTGGGGTGGCGTGGTAAAAGAAATATCGCAGGGTTACAGGCTTACCACCAATAACCGTATGGAGCTGATGGCCGTTATTGCAGCTTTACAATTGCTGAAACGGGAGAAAGTGGATATAACTATTTATAGCGATTCTGCTTATGTAGTTAACACGGTTGAAAAAAAATGGCTTTTCGCATGGGCAAAGATTGGTTATAAAGGCAAGAAAAATGCGGATCTCTGGGCGCTTTTCCTCACTTACTATAAAATGCACCATATAAAGTTTGTATGGGTTAAGGGGCATGCAGACAATAAGTGGAATAACAGATGTGACATATTAGCTACAATGGCGGCTGATAGCAGGGATTGGCTGATAGATGAAGGGTACGAGCGGGCAATAGAAAATAAATGATCAGGAAACATCCGTGCCCAACTCTTTGCCGTGTTTGGAATCGACCCATACATTTTCAAGGCTCCACTCTAACTGTTGCTTGAATGCTTCTTTCCTTACCGGGCATTCAGGTACTGCACAAAGTTTACATTGGTAAGGCATACAACCATCAATGTGTATAAACAGTTCTACCTGCTGATCGAAATTTGATTTAATAAGTCCTTCAAGCGCATGTATTTCACTGTCAGCATCTGATACCTTATAATACCATGGCAATGTCATGTGTGCATCTATATGCAGTAGTGTACCGTATTGCAGCACACGCATGTTATGAAGATCGACCCACTGGGGCACACGATTCTTTTGCAGCAAAGAGATAACGCTTTTCAGCAACACAATATCAACTTCATCCATTATGCCGGAGATAGAACGCCGTAAGATCTTATAGCCCGTAATAATGATGATACATGCAAAGCACATAGCAACAGCACTATCGAGCCACGCCCATTTGTCGTGCGTTAACAGAAGTAAACCTAACCCTATAATTATAGCAAAGGACGAATACGCATCTGACATAAGATGGCGGCCGCCCGATTCTAATACTATAGAATGATGCTTCTTTCCCTGCGCCGCGGCAAACCTGCCAACGAGATAGTTAAGGCTACCGGCTACAACAATTATTATTAGTCCCAGGTCAAGCTTTTGCAGTTCCTTAGGCATCAGCAAATGCAGTATGGCCTCGTAGATAATAATAACGCCTGCAATACTAATGAGTGTGCCCTCTATTGCCGAAGAAATATACTCTACCTTGCCATGCCCGTAAGGGTGGTTAGTATCCCGCGGACGTGCCGATAAGCTAACGCTATACAAACTAATAACGCCCATTATCACATTAATGGTGCTTTCGAGCGCATCAGTAAGTACTGTAACAGAATGTGTTAAGTAATAAGCCCACAACTTGCCCAGGAATAACAAAAAAGAAAACAGAGCAATAAATCGCTGTATGCGTATGGGCATGAAATAAGAATAAAGGATGCCAAAGATACTACTTACTTACCTAATCTATTTGTTAGAAAACAACCTTCTGAACATTGTACCACTCCATGCAGCAACGCCGCCTACAAGGCCACCGATAATACCTGTAACAATCAGGAACAAAATATAGTTGCCATGCAAAGGCAGCACACCTGCCATCCGTGTTGATAAAATGTGTCCATTAGGAATATCTCTCATCAATGCAACGGAAAACCAAAAGATGAAAATAGCCAGAAAGCCAACAAGGAAAGACCTGCGCGTACGCACGATAAGTGTAATCAGAAATGCCACAACAGCTATCATCCACCACGGCCCAAAATACTCTGCGAATGCGGATAATAATATGATGAGTATAAATGATAATAATGCTTTCATATTATGGGTGCAGGCTTAAAGTGTACTTAATAGCAGATGAATTTTGCGTTACTGTATTTGGCAAAAATTGTAAGCGATAATATTTGCCTTCCACCCAGCTATCCAGAAAATCGGCATAATACTTACTGCCGGGATTGCCGGACTGCCCTCCGGGGTATACCCCATACGCCTCTATCTCTTTACCCATCTGCACTACCATTCGCCACGAAGGCCCATGATTACTTTTGGCAGCATTGACCGTATTACCCCACCCGCCTATCTTTAAGTTGCCAAAGCTTAATGCAGGAAGCTTGGCAAGGTGCTGTATAGTAGTGTTCTTTTGTTTGTACCACTCCATTTTACCAGCTGCTATTTTCGCGATGCTATCTATTGTTTGTTTGAAGCTATTGCTGATAAGTAAATCTTGTTCTGTAGCATTTGGGTTATTCTCTCTTACCAAGTTTGTTGCCATCATCAACTGCATCGTACGTTCGGGCAATGGCCAGAGATCATCGGGCACATTCTTAAACTTGTCTTTCCATTTATCAGCGTAATAATTTTCCCACCATACCTGGTACACAGTTGCTGCAATACTTTCTGGCCGCAAATAATAATCCCAGTTCTTCAGAGAATCAATATATTTTTTAGCAGTTACATTCTCCTGCATATTCACCGCCGCTAGCATTATTGGCAATGTATTAGCAGCCAGTATAGAATAGGTATCCTGCTGCAATGCCTCCATGTCATCAATATTAGCGTGTGGCAACTTGCTCAATCTATCATTAATGCGCCATGCACGTAATTCATAAAAATAACCATTGTACCAATAAGGGTATGTACTATCGGTAACAGACTGATTAGCGGAACTCAGGTAACCTTGTTCAGGGTTTAATACGTGTGGGTTCTCACGCATCGGTATCAGATCGCCCCATAATGTACTGCTATCTGCTCCATTCATTACAAAGCGGCCCTGCTCTTTCCACTTGTTTACAAACTGGCCTTGTCCCCACATAGCTATATTACCGGCCCTGTCAGCGTATACCATATTTTGTGCGGGGCACTGAAAATTCATTATTGCATCTACAAATTCAGGATAATCTTTTGCACGGTTCAGTAAGTAGATAGCAAGTAATTCATTAGTAGCTTTATGTGCCATCCATGTTACCGCCAACGGTTTCTTTATACCACCAGGCCCCGGGAACCTCGCATCATATATTACAGGGCCGTGTATAGTATAGTCGACCGTATCAATGTAATCATCCTGCCCTTTCACACCTATATGCTCATACTTCATTTCATAAGCTATCTGTTTGCCATTAAACCAATATTTGTTCTTATCATTCTGCACTTCTTTTATCTCATAAAAATCTTTTACATCACGGTAGTTATTGGTAAAGCCCCATGCAAGGCTGTCGTTGAAACCAATCACAATGCCGGGAGCACCCGGCAGGGAAACACCGTATACATTCATATCGGGTGTCTGCAACTGTACCTCGTACCACAGCGATGGCAGATTAAGGCCAAGATGCGGATCATTACATAAAATAGGTGCACCGCTTTGTGTGCGTGAGCCGCTTACCGCCCAGTTATTACTACCCTTGCCTTCATTTCTTTTTTCTTCCACATCTGCATTTGTAATGCTGCCCCACAAACTATCATTAGGCACAAGCGGTGCAGATAAAGACGGCTTATCGAAAACCGTTCCTTTAGGAATAACGGGTGTGCTTTCTTCAATCTTCTCCGGAAACAATAAATTAAATTCATCGGCCGGCAGCAGGCTACGCAAATAAGTAAGGGGAATATCTTCGGTATAGCCGGTAAGGTCATCTGCCATATATTTTAGTAACAGGCAGCTTTTTATATTGGTCCATTGCTCAGGGGCAAACCCTATCAGTTTGTACTCGAAGGGATAATCTTTATAGCCTTTCAACGAACCAATATAGTCATTGATACCCGCTGTGTAAGCATCCATCATTGCCTTGCTGCGAGGATCGGCCTCCAATGCCTGCAACGAATGTGCTGCACCATACACCATTCCTTTTCTTCGTTGTCCTCTATCAAATTTTAATGCTTTGCTACCTACCACTTCACTTACACGTCCTGCTGCGGCACGTGTTTCCATATCCATCTGCCACAGTCTGTTACACGCATGTATATAGCCTTCCACATAATAAAGGTCATGGTCGTCTGTAGCATGTATATGCGGCACCATACGCTCATCAAGCCATACGGTCACCTTGCCGTGTAATGCAGCTTGTTTTATATCGGCATTAAAATCTTTATTATTTTTTTCGGCATTAGCCATGCAACCATTTACCGGATCGAGCAATTTGCCAAAGGCAGGCAAACCTGCATGGTATGTATCGAGCAGGTACACAAGTACTATGGTTAGCAATAATGGTATGATACGCAATGCACGCATGTGCTGGTAAATATTTATGCGATGAATTTATTAAGCCGGAAACTCTATCACGTAACTTTTGCCACCTTTTATTGTAAGAGTATGCAACCTCAACCACGGGTTCAATAACTTTAGCATCTTATACGTGCTACCATTCGCTTTTGCAAAATCAGCAAGGTTTGCAATGTTCGATGTTACAGTAACTTTTCTTGTCTTTATAGGCTTATACTCGTCTCCTGCCTCTACTATATACCCAAATCTCTTAGCACCTGTTATCAGGTATTTCAACGCCAATATCCTGAAAATATAACGGTTCGTTTCTTCGGGAAATGCAAGATCGTAATAGTTTGTAGCGTGCTGAAAATCTCTTTGGTTAGCATAGCCACCTTGCCCGCAATTATAAGATGCCGCGGCGGCGGTCCAGCTACCAAATTTCGCGTACGCATCTTTAAAATAAGCACATGCGGCATCTGTAGCTTTTACCACGTTATAACGCTCATCCACTTCATCATTTATTTCCAGCCCATAATGCGGTCCGGTATCTTTCATAAATTGCCAGAAGCTTGCAGCCCCTACTGCGGAAGTTACATTTATTTGCAATCCACTTTCAGCAACACATACGTATTTAAAATCATCGGGTACTCCGTTTGCTTTAAGACGCTCCTCTATAAGCGGGAAGTAGCGCGTGGTAAGTTTCAGAATATAAAGTGTAGTACCATGCAGGTAATAGTTGATATCCAGTTCTCTATCCAGGCGCTCACGTACTTCCCATCTGTCGAGTGGTACGTTTTCTCCGCTAAAATCCATAGCTGTAGGCAGTTGAGGTGCATACCATTTATAGTTTAGCCGTCCATCGGGCGCTACATCTACAGATGCAGCTGCCCCACTGATCTCCTTAAATGCAAACCCCGCGGTGGTTACAACGCCAATTACAACACCGGCAAGGAGGTAAATTATTTTCTTTGTCCTCATTTCAGAAAGTCTACTATAAATTTAATGATTAATCGGCAGGGATAAAAAATAAAAAGCGGCAGAAATACTGCCGCTTTAAAATATTAAATTGAAATTCTTTATTTACTTCCTGCAGGAGCGCTCATCAGTTGCATCAATTCATCGAGCTTAGGCTCAAGAATTATTTCTGTACGGCGATTAAGCGCACGGCCATCCTGGGTGCTGTTTGTTGCTACCGGATCGTACTGGCTACGGCCACTTGCTATCAATTTTGCAGGCATAACGCTATATTCATCGATAAGCACATGCGCTATAGAAGTAGCACGTGCTGTGCTTAAAGCCCAGTTGTCAGGATATACCTTAGTATGTATAGGCACGCTATCTGTGTGGCCTTCTACATCTATATTTATGTCTGGATTTGTATTCAGTACACTTGCAACCTTGGCCAGGGCTTCTTTACCCTTAGGGTTTACAACCGCACTACCTGAAGGGAACAACAGGCTTTCCTGCATACTTACATATACTCGGCCGTTCTTCATAGATACGGTTATTTCGCTGCTATTGAAACCCGCTAAGGCATCAGCTATTTTTTTCCTGAGATTCTCAGTAGCCTTCTGCTGCTGGTCAATAAATGCCTGAAGCTGTTGCATACGCTGACGTTGTGCAGTTACCTGCTCCTTGGTCATATTAAGCTCGTTAGAAGTGCTTTGGTTTACATCGCCAAGTGCGCTTATCTCGCTGCCCATCTTTGTAACAGAATCCTGTAAGTTGTTAACACGTCCGTTCAAGACCATATTTTCAGCTTTCATATCGTCTGCCCTACGCTGAGCAGCTACGTATTTGCGCTTTGCTACGCATGATGATAGCATGATAGCCGCAAGGCCCATGCAAGTGATTGTTGTGAATATCTTTTTCATAAACTGTGTGTTTTTGATAAACTATCGTAAAAACTATGCCAATGGTAAAATCCGAGATGACATTACTTCAATTTTAAGCAGTATTTGAGGTTGTTACCCGAGTCAGCTAATGTACTCATTTACAAACATCTCGAAAAGAATAAAGACCGCTTTGCAGCGGTCTTTATTCCAAAATTTATCAAAAAGAATAAGTGTAAACTATTCTTCTTCGTCAAACTGAAGTACATCTTTATTAGCCATCAGTAATTCAAATTCTTCCTTAGAACCTACTACGAGCGAATCAAATTCGCGCATACCCGTACCGGCAGGTATCAGATTACCTGTGATAACGTTTTCCTTAAGGCCTAACAAATTGTCAGACTTACCGTTGATAGCTGCTTGCGACAATACCTTGGTCGTTTCCTGGAATGACGCGGCTGATATCCAGCTTTGTGTACCCAATGACGCCTTAGTGATACCCAGCAACATTGGCGATGATGTAGCAGGATTAGCATCGCGGTATTCCACAGCTTTTTTATCGCCACGGCGCAGTATGCTGTTTTCTTCCCTTATTTCACGCAATGTTACTATCTGTCCTGGATGCATCTTGTCAGAGTCACCGCCTTCTGTAACCACCTTCTTATCAAAGATCCAGTCGTTCTCTTCCATAAATTCGAACTTATCTACTGTATCTTCTTCAAGGAACTTAGTATCTCCCGGGTCAGCGATCGTTACCTTACGCATCATCTGGCGCACTATTACCTCAATGTGTTTATCATTGATCTTCACACCCTGCAAACGATAAACTTCCTGTATCTCATTTACAAGATACTCTTGTACCGCAAACGGGCCCTTGATCGCTAATATATCACTTGGTGTAGTAGCACCATCAGAAAGAGAAGTACCGGCTTTTACGAAGTCACCATCCTGCACCATGATATGGCGGGTAAGCGGCACTAAGTATTTCTTAACCAATCCTTCGCGCGATTCAACGATGATCTCACGGTTACCACGTTTCACATTACCAAAGCTCACAACGCCATCTATCTCAGCGACAACGGCAGGGTTGCTCGGGTTACGTGCTTCAAACAATTCAGTAACACGCGGCAGACCACCCGTGATATCTCGGCTACGTCCCATTACACGTGGTATCTTCACCAGTACCTGTCCGTTGTGCACGGTATCATCCGGGTTAGAGATGATATGCGAACCAACCGGAAGGTTATATGTCTTCTGCTCCTTACCTTCTATAATGATAGACGGTATCTTGGTCTTATCTTTTGTTTCTATTACAACCTTTTCACGGTGGCCTGTTTGTTCATCCGCTTCTTCGCGATAAGTAACACCTTCAATGATGTTATCGAACTTCACGGTACCACTGATTTCAGATATGATAACGGCATTGAACGGATCCCATGTGCAGATAACATCGCCCTTGGAAACTTTCTTGCCATTAGCTATCTTAAGTATAGAACCATAAGGTATGTTGTTCGTTATCAGCAGACGGTCGTTAACTACATCTACGATACGCACCTCACCTGTACGACCTATAACCACTATCTGCTCTTCGCCTTCCGCGTCTTTGTACTTCGTAGTACGAAGGCCATCGAACTGGATAGTACCATCGAAACGAGCTGTAAGCTGTGATTCGATAGCTGAAGAACCCGCCACACCACCAACGTGGAATGTACGAAGTGTAAGCTGTGTACCCGGCTCACCGATAGACTGTGCAGCTATGATACCTACGGCATCACCCTTCTGTGTCATATAACCGGTTGCAAGGTTCTTACCATAACATTTAGCACATACTCCCCTGCGGCTTTCGCAAGTAAGTACGGAACGTATTTCTACTGAATCGATAGCGCTTTCTTCAATACGGCGGGCTACATCTTCTGTAATTTCCGTACCGGCAGTTGCCAGCAACTCTTCAGAGATCGGGTCATAAACATTGTGCAATGAAGTACGGCCAAGGATACGGTCATACAATGGTTCTACTATTTCTTCGTTGTCTTTCAACGCAGATGTAGCGATACCACGCAATGTGCCGCAATCTTCACCATTAATAACAACATCCTGCGCCACATCCACAAGACGACGTGTCAGGTAACCCGCATCCGCTGTTTTAAGGGCGGTATCCGCAAGACCTTTACGCGCACCATGCGTAGAGATGAAGTACTCCAATACACTCAGACCAACCTTGAAGTTAGAGAGGATCGGGTTCTCAATGATTTCAGAACCTGAAGAACCACTACGACGAGGCTTAGCCATCAAACCACGAAGGCCTGCAAGCTGCTTAACCTGTTGCTTAGAACCACGCGCACCGGAATCAAGCATCATGTAAACAGAGTTAAAGCCCTGCTTGTCTGCTGCCATTTCACGGATAAGTGTTTCTGTAACACGTGTATCCACACGAGACCAAACGTCGATAACCTGGTTATAACGCTCGTTATTCGTAATAAGACCCATGTTGTAGTTATCCCAGATCTCGTCAACCTCAACCTGTGCGTTAGCTATCAACTGTTCTTTTACTTCAGGAACAGTAAGATCCTTGATGTTGAACGACAATCCACCTCTGAAAGCAGTACGGAAACCTAATGTTTTAATATCATCAAGGAACTGTACCGTTTTAGGGATAGTTGTGTTCTTCAATATCTGGCCAATGATCTCACGTAATGACTTCTTGGTCAGTAACGCGTTCACATAACCATTTTCTTTAGGCACGAACTGATTGAAAAGTACACGGCCAACAGTTGTATCGATAAGCTCCATTTTGAAGTTACCGTCGTTGTCGCGAATATTTGCTTTTATCTTTATCCATGCATGAAGATCAGCACGACCTTCATTGTTAGCTATAATAACTTCTTCGGCGCTGTAAAACGATTTACCTTCTCCCTTAACTATTTCTTCAGGAGTAGATTTCTTTCCTTTAGAGATGTAATACAAACCAAGTACCATGTCCTGAGAAGGAAGGGTGATTGGCGTACCATTCTGCGGGTTAAGGATGTTATGAGAAGCCAGCATTAACAACTGTGCTTCAAGAATAGCCGGGTTGCTCAAAGGAACGTGAACGGCCATCTGATCACCATCGAAATCGGCGTTGAACGCAGAACAAACGAGCGGGTGCAATTGTATCGCCTTACCTTCTATCAACTTAGGCTGGAACGCCTGTATCGACAAACGGTGAAGTGTCGGGGCACGGTTAAGCATGATCGGATGTCCCTTCAATACATTTTCAAGTATATCCCAAACAACTGACTCTTTACGCTCAACTAATTTTTTCGCACTTTTAACTGTCTTTACAATACCTCTTTCTATCAGCTTACGGATGATGAATGGTTTGAAAAGCTCGGCAGCCATATCTTTTGGCAAACCGCACTCATGCAATTTCATTTCCGGACCTACCACGATAACCGAACGACCAGAATAGTCAACACGCTTACCCAACAAGTTTTGACGGAAACGACCTTGCTTACCTTTCAATACATCTGATAATGATTTCAACGCACGACCACCTTCTGCTTTAACTGCATTAGACTTACGGCTATTATCAAACAATGAATCGACAGCTTCCTGCAACATACGTTTTTCATTACGCAATATCACTTCAGGAGCCTTGATCTCTATAAGACGTTTCAGACGGTTGTTACGTATGATAACACGACGGTACAAGTCATTAAGATCTGATGACGCAAAACGGCCACCATCCAGCGGCACCAACGGGCGCAGTTCAGGAGGTATAACCGGTAAATATTGCATAACCATCCATTGCAGGCGGTTCTCTACACGTGTATTCGCATCGCGGAAAGCTTCTACTACGCTAAGGCGCTTAAGGGCTTCCTGCTTACGCTGTTGTGATGTTTCATTTGCAGCTGCATTACGAAGGTCGTAAGACAACTGGTCAAGATCGATGCGGGAAAGGAGCATGTGCACCGCTTCAGCACCCATCTTGGAGATGAATTTATTAGGATCTTCATCCGGCAGATATTGGTTTTCCTTTGGCAGGTTATCCAGTATCTCCAGGTATTCGTCTTCAGTAAGTAATTGCTGGTGCGTACCTTCAGAATCTTTCAGATTCAGTTTTGTACGGATCATATCATCTGCTTCACCTGCCTGTACTACTACATAACGCTCATAGTAAACAATGCTTTCCATCTTCTTAGAGCTAACGCCAAGCAGATAACCTATTTTATTAGGCAAGCTTTTGAAATACCAGATATGAACGATAGGCACAACAAGTTTGATGTGGCCCATACGCTCACGACGTACTTTCTTTTCAGTTACTTCAACACCGCAGCGGTCGCACACAATGCCTTTGTAACGGATACGCTTATACTTTCCGCAATAACATTCGTAATCCTTTACAGGGCCGAATATTTTTTCGCAAAACAAACCATCACGTTCAGGTTTGTAAGTACGATAGTTGATTGTTTCCGGCTTAAGCACTTCTCCATAAGAGCGGTCAAGAATTACATCTGGTGATGCAAGACTGATAGTGATCTTACCAAATCCCGCCCTTGGACGGTTGTCTTTCTTTATTGCCATATTCTTTTCTTTCGTTTTTATTTTGCTGTGACGCAAGGCTTTTGCGTCACAGCGTTATAAATTTATAATTGCATACTTATCATTGCAAAGGCGCAAGATCTTGCGCCTCTACCAGCACTGCAACTATTCGAATTTCAATTCAAGACCAAGGCCTCTTAACTCATTTACCAATACGTTGAATGACTCCGGTATACCTGCCTTAGGTACGTTGTCGCCCTTCACTATTGCTTCGTAAGTCTTGGCACGGCCTACTATATCATCTGATTTCAATGTCAGCAATTCCTGCAGGATGTTAGATGCACCATATGCTTCAAGTGCCCAAACCTCCATTTCACCAAAACGCTGTCCACCGAACTGTGCCTTACCACCCAATGGCTGTTGTGTGATGAGACTGTACGGGCCTATTGAACGCGCGTGCATCTTATCATCAACCATGTGATGAAGCTTAATGATGTATATGATACCTACGGTAGCCTTCTGGTGGAAACGCTCTCCTGTTTCACCATCATACAAGTATGTATGGCCAAAGTCAGGTAAACCCGCCTGAGTGATAAGACCTTCTATTTCTTCTACAGAAGCACCATCAAATATCGGCGTAGCGAACTTCAAGCCCAGCTTCTCACCTGCCCATCCAAGGATAGTTTCATAGATCTGTCCAAGGTTCATACGGGACGGTACACCAAGGGGGTTCAGTACTATATCAACAGGCGTACCATCTTCCAGGAACGGCATGTCTTCTTCACGTACTATCCTTGCTACGATACCCTTGTTACCATGGCGACCCGCCATTTTATCACCCACCTTCAACTTACGTTTGCTGGCGAGGTAAACCTTAGCGAGCTTCAATACACCAGCAGGTAATTCATCACCAATGCTCAGGTTGAACTTCTCACGTTTGTAACGGCCAAGCTCTTCGTTGAATTTGATGTTGTAGTTATGCAACAGTTGGTTTATCAGATCATCTGTTTCCTTATCACCTGTCCATCCTAATGGATTAACATTCTGGTAGTCTATAGAGCTAAGTGTCTTAGAATTGAACTTACCACCCTTAGCCAGTACTGTTTCGCCAAAGTTGTTGGTGATGCCTGAAGAATTTTTATCCTTCAGCAAAATACCCAACTTCTCGTACAGGAAGTTTTTCAGATCCTCAAGGTTCTTTTCGTGTACCTTTTCTATCTTTTCGATAGCGGCCTTTTCACGCACCTTAGAGTTCTTATCTTTCTTAGCACGCTGGAATAATTGCTTGCTGATAACGATACCTTCTGTTCCGCTTGGCGCTTTCAAAGAAGCATCCTTAGCATCACCGGCCTTATCACCGAATATCGCACGAAGCAATTTCTCTTCCGGTGTAGGATCCGTTTCGCCCTTAGGAGTTATCTTACCAATCAGTATATCGCCTTCACCTACATGCGCGCCTATACGTATGATACCGTTCTCATCAAGGTCCTTAGTTGCTTCTTCTGATACGTTAGGGATATCTGGCGTCAATTCTTCTTCACCCAGTTTGGTATCACGCACTTCCAGTTCATACTCATCGATATGTATCGATGTGAACCAGTCGTCACGCACTACTTTTTCATTTATCACTATCGCATCCTCAAAGTTGTAACCCTTCCATGGCATGAATGCCACTTTCAGATTACGGCCCAGCGCTACTTCGCCATCTTGTGTTGCATAACCTTCAGTAAGGAAGTCGCCTTCTTTTACCTTCTGGCCTTTGCGTACACATGGGCGTAGCGTAATGCTGGTGCTTTGGTTGGTTTTCTTATACTTAGTAAGTGTATACTTTTTCAGATCATCTTCGAAAGATACCAGGCGCTCTTTTTCGCCACGCTCATAACGAACGTGTATTTCCATTGCGTCTACGTATTCTATCACACCATTACCTTCTGCATGTATCTGGATACGAGCATCACGTGCAGCCTTACCTTCAAGACCCGTACCTACGATTGGTACTTCAGGGCGTATCAAAGGCACCGCCTGGCGTTGCATGTTCGACCCCATCAACGCACGGTTGGCATCATCATGTTCCAGGAACGGGATCAGTGATGCGCTCAAACCAACGATCTGGTTAGGCGCCACATCCATGTATTCAACTTCACCGCGGTCTAATATCGGGAAGTCACCTGTCTGGCGCGATTTGATCTTTTCTTCAAGGAAGTTACCCTTATCATCCATCGGTACGTTAGCCTGCGCGATCTTTGCGAGATCCTCTTCTTCAGCGCTAAGGTATTGATGATGCTTCAGGTCTACTTTACCTTCTTTTACTTTATGATATGGCGTTTCTATGAAACCCATGTCGTTTATCTTGGCATGTACGCAAAGCGTAGAGATAAGACCGATGTTCGGTCCTTCCGGTGTTTCGATGGTACACAGACGGCCATAGTGGCTGTAATGCACGTCACGAACCTCAAAGCCTGCACGCTCTCTGCTCAAACCGCCGGGACCTAACGCGGAGATACGACGCTTGTGCGTGATCTCGGAAAGCGGATTGGTCTGATCGAGGAACTGCGATAACTGTGATGTACCAAAGAATGAATTAATAACAGATGAAAGTGTACGCGCGTTGATAAGATCAATTGGCGTGAACACTTCATTATCACGAACGTTCATACGTTCGCGGATAGTACGTGCCATACGGGCAAGACCAACACCGAACTGTGCGAACAATTGTTCACCCACAGTACGTACACGACGATTGCTCAGGTGATCAATGTCATCTATTTCCGCTTTACCATTGGTAAGGCGCACAAGGTACTTAATGATAGAAATGATATCTTCCTTGCTCAATACCTTAGTATCTAGGTTAATATCAAGATTCAGTTTACGGTTGATCTTATAACGGCCAACTTCACCCAGATCATAACGCTTATCACTGAAGAATAATTTTTCAATGATACCACGTGCTGTTTCATCATCCGGCGCATCAGAACCACGCAACTGGCGGTAGATGTGCTGAACGGCTTCCAGCTCGGAGTTAGAAGTATCTTTATTAAGCGTATTGTAGATTATTGAGTAATCACCGCTCATTTCTTCTTTCTGCAGGAATACGGTCTTAATGCCCATTTCCAGTATCATAGAAGCGTTTTCTTCGTCCAGTACGTTATCACGGTCCAGAACAATTTCATTACGCTCTATCGTTACTACTTCACCGGTGTCCTCATCAACGAAGTCTTCCGTCCAGCTACGTAATACACGTGCTGCAAGACGGCGGCCTATATGCGGAGCAAGGCTCTTCTTATCAGTCTTCACCTCATCGGCCATGCCGAAAAGCTCCAGTATGTCTTTATCTGTTTCATAACCTATTGCACGGAGCAATGTAGTTACAGGGAATTTCTTTTTACGGTCGATATACGCGTACATCACATTATTGATGTCGGTAGCGAATTCCATCCAAGCACCCTTGAACGGGATTACACGCGCACTGTAGATCTTAGTTCCGTTCGGATGGACACTCTGTCCGAAAAACACACCCGGAGAACGGTGAAGCTGGGAAACAACTACACGCTCTGCACCATTGATAACAAAAGTACCACGTGGTGTCATGTAAGGAATGTTTCCGAGGAACACATCCTGCACGATCGTTTCGAAGTCAACGTGCTCTTCATCGTTACAGCTAAGACGAAGCTTTGCTTTTAACGGTACAGAGTACGTAAGCCCGCGCTCCATACACTCATCAATAGTGTAGCGTGGCGGGTCAATGAAATAATCCAGGAATTCGAGCACGAAGATGTTACGTGTGTCTGTGATAGGAAAGTTTTCCTTGAACACACGGAACAGTCCCTCAATGTTACGCCTGTCAGGCGTGGTCTCGAGCTGGAAGAAATCTTTAAACGATTGAAGCTGAATGGCCAACAAGTCAGGCGTTGCGGCAACATCATGTAGTTTACCGAAGTTTACGCGGCCTGCTGCGGTCTTTTTTTGTGGTATAGCCATAGTATATTAAAAACTCCTTTTTACAAACAAAATAATCCTGTCAGATAGGCGTAGCCTACTGTACAGGTCTCTGTATTCAACAAATATTAGTCAATATAATTTTGCGCACGTGCTAGCACTCCCAAAAATGGGATTGCAAAGATAGGAAATCATCTATAAATAAGCAAAAAATATTCCAAATTCAAGCTTATTTGCTGAAAATCAGTAAAATCAATAAATATTTATTATTTCAACATAAATATTAAGAACTCATTAAAATAATCTTCCATGAAAATTTCAGGCATGGTTTTAATTATACGTTCTTAAAAACTAAAACTACAAAACCATGAAAACTTCAAAGATCATTACGGCAATTGCCATATTAGGCACACTTACATTCGCATCATGTAAAAAAGATTATACATGTACCTGTACTACAGTAGTGGGCACCAGCTCTGCAACACAAACACATAGTATATCTAACGCTACGCATAAAGATGCTCAAAGCACATGTAATAACTATGCTACTCAGGCCAATAATACATTGCCAGGCGGTACAACTTGCCATTTATAAAATATAAAATGCCTGCATACTACTTCATGCAGGCATTTCTATTTTGTCTCATATAGATAAGCAATGTTATAACATACAGACGATAATACACCTCTACTTGATATGATCACAAGACCTGCGTACTGACAAACTTGTTTACTTTTGGGTACATGATCACATTGCGCCGTATCATTTTTGTAGTCCTATCTCTGGTATCAGGTGCCGTATTCCTATATTCCGCCTACACAAAACTGTACCCTATACAAACATTTGAGTACACAATTGTAGAATATGTCCATTTACCCTGGAAACTTGCCGCAATTACCGCACGTTTTTTGATCGGGCTGGAAGCTGGGTTGGGTTCATTATTGATCCTAAACTTATACGGCAAAAAAAAATGGGTATTAACGGCCTCGTTTAGTCTACTGCTTATATTCAGTGCTTATCTTATTTACCTATGGACTACTGCTGGTAATAACATCAATTGTGGCTGCTTTGGTGACGCTATCTGGATGAGTCCTTCCGCGTCATTATTGAAAAACCTTGGGCTACTTATAATACTGGCGATATTACTTCGCTACCATAGAGGGCTGGTTTTCAGGAGGAGCAATATTTTAGCATTGGGTTTGTTATTTGTAGCGTTCACATCGATTTTTATTGCATTTTATATACCATTCGAACAGCCCAATTGGCTACGTAAGGACAAATACAAAATGGACTTCTCCCCGCTCTATAAAGCAAAAAATGCTGACATACCCGCGGCAGACCTCACAAAGGGAAAGCATATTGTGGCATTTCTTAGCCAAAGTTGCCCCCACTGCAGGCTTACGGCATATAAAATGCACCTGATGAAGGTACAGGATACTACGCTGCCTTTTTTTATGATAATTGGGGGAACAAGTGATCTATCGGATTTTTGGAAAACGACAAAGGCTCAAAATATTGCCTATACAAGATTGGATAAAGACAATTTCTTAAAATATACAGGAGGCATTTTCCCGCTTATCGTCTTGGTGAATAATGGCTGGATAGAAGCAAAAACCAATTACGTCACATTAGATCAGGCCGAGTTAGAGCATTGGGTAGCTCAAAAAAGCGATACTCTTAAATGATATTTAATGAGGGTACAATAAAAAACGTATTCATTTTCAGCTGATTTTATTACATTCGCTACCAAAATTTTACGCAAGGGTATATTCCTTGTAACAATATAATATGCAATATTCGCCAGTAGACCTTGTAGTTGTTATCCCTGTATATAATGAGCAGGGCTGTATAGAGGAAGTGATCACTTCTTGGAGTAACTTTCTTCATAACTACCTGGGTGATGCCACATTCAAGATCGTTGTCGTAAATGACGGATCAAAAGACAGTACACCTACCATACTTGATAAACTGGCCGGCATAATGCCTAACCTGCAGGTAATACACCAAAAGAACGGCGGACACGGTGATGCAGTATTGCATGGTTATGAAGAAGCAACAAAGTATAACTCCGGCTGGGTATTCCAGGTAGATAGCGATAATCAGTTCTTGCCTGAAGATTTCCCTAAGCTCTGGGAGAAAAGAAACGAATCAAATTTCATATTGGGATACCGCCAGAAACGCTACGATGATTTTAATCGTCTTATTATCACACGTATCGTTCGTATGATAAATACGATGTTCTTCGGCACCTATATTGTAGATAGCAACATTCCTTACCGCCTTATAAAAGGTGCTTACCTGCCTAAGCTGCTGAAAGCATTACCCGGCAAGCCGTTTGCACCAAACATCTTCTTAGCCGTACTTGGCAAAAAAGATGGCAATGATGTAATGAGCATACCTGTAACGCATAAAGAAAGAGAAACCGGGCAGGTATCCATCATAAAATGGAAGCTGCTGAAGGTATGTTTCCGTACGGCTCGCGAGCTATTTAACTTCTCCTTCAGTATGAAGAAGCGGTTAAAATCGCTCAAATAAAATTGCTTTAATCATTACCTGCACCTGCGCTCAGCAGCTTGTCCATCTGTGCTTTGTATTGCTGCGCTACATCGTCTCTGTGAAGCTGATGATAGATATTGGCAAGCACATTCATCATATCTACATTGTTAGGGTCAGCCTTCATATACGCGCTAAAGTATGCAAGACTGCTATCTATCTGGTTCCTTTGCAGCGCATCAAAACCCTTAATATCATCGTACGACGGACGCTTAGCCACCGCAGATAGTGGGTAACCTTTTACGGTCGCTTTAAATAAAGTGCTGGACGGCAGCCATGTACCGGCGCGCATTTCTTCTTCAGGTATCAGGGCTATGTGGAATACAGAATAGTCCCAGTTCTTTTGGTCACGCTCAGGATAGCGCACATACAGCACTTTTACGTTTTTATTATCTTTAAAATACTGTATCATTATATGTGCTGCATTGCTGGCAAGTATTACCGTATCTGTAGGCTTGTATTTAGGCAGTTCGTTCTTTTTGAACCAGTCCGCATCCTGTTTCAGGCTATTGTAATAATAGTCCATTTCATAATTACCGTAAGCTCCTTCTATACCACCTGCAAAGGCATTATGATAGGTAATAGTATTAGGGAATGTAGCTGCAATAAAATACGCTGGCTCTAATAAAAGCACCGCAGCTATCACCATACCATACTTAAAATTTCTCTTCGCTAGATAGTTTGATAAAAAATACCACCCACCTGTAGCAGTTATCGCCATTGACGGGAACATGAACAATACATGGCGCCATGCATGGTACACATTAGCATGTGTGTACATAATATAGGCCATAGGGAATATACCGGTAAAGAAGATAAAATAGATGATGGAGGCATTCTTATTCTTACGTACTCCCCATACAAACATGACCATAAGCACAATACCAATAAGCAGCACATAGCTATTGGTTATCATAAAGCTCTTCGGCAGGAAGTTGGTTGGTAGTTCACCCGAGAACACCTTAGTGCCCTCAAAAAGCTGACCTATGTTCACTTTAAAATTACTCATTTCGCTGAGTGCAGTAAGCGGATTGGTAATCGGATTCTCCAATGCAAACGGCCAAAACAGGCTACCACCCAAATAACCAACCACTGCAACAATTACCAGCGGCTTTATCCATGTTTTAGGTTCAGGCTTTTCGTCTTGAAAGAATCGCTTTATTATATAGATGATGACCGCGAATACAACCATATAAGGTATCAGTAGTATGCCCCCTACCCTTACATTTATTGCTACTGCAATACTCAGTATCGTCCACACATACCACTTAACAGGTGGCTTTGGCAAATGGTCAAAGAAACGAATGATGCAATAAAGTGAGGCAATAGTAGCTGTGGCGAATGGTATATCCTTCGGATTGTTCATTGCATGGCCAAGAAAAAACGGAGATAGAAACATAAGCCATACGCAGAAGGTAGCGGCATTCTTATTGAACACACGTACACATATTTTAGCGGCAAAAAATATAGCTAAAAAGCCTGCCCATGCGTTAAGTATATGTCGGGTTGTAAATTCATTAAGTGGGGAAACCTTATTTACAAGCGCGCATATCATGTCAAATAAGCCACCATAGTATTGCATCACACCATCGCGGTTATAATCCTTTGGCATATCCAACACCATCTTATCGCTGCCGAAAGAAGTAAAGAATTTAAGTACGGCCTTGCCATACTCATTCATATCTATCTCATCGCCCGATATACCGTACGAAAAGCTCATAACAGTCATAAGTATAAGAACTGCAACAAGGCTGGCCATAAGCACCTTGCTCCATATCGGGTTTTCCACATCAGGAATAACTAATGTCTGTCCTGTAACTGCAGATGCAGGCATGGCCTGTGGCGTATTTTTTTTCTGAGACATATACTATGTGAAGATAAGGAACGATAGCAAAAAAAATGAACAAAGACGGCGAAAAATCAGCCGTCTTTGTTCATTATATATTCTTAAAATGGCCTGCAGTAAACTGTTTTCTCCAAAAAAACTGTCTCTGCCGCTGCAAACTGCTACTGAAAGCTGCTTCCTGCGCCTGAAACTACCTGCTGTAATTTGGTGCTTCCTTAGTTATTACCACATCGTGCGGGTGGCTCTCTGCCATACTTGCAGCTGTGATGCGTACAAACTGTGAATCATTCTGCAGGATGGTTATATTTTTTGCACCGCAGTAACCCATACCGGCCCTGAGGCCACCTACAAATTGCTGCACAACTTCATTCAGCATACCCTTGTATGGCACACGGCCCACAATGCCCTCCGGTACCAGTTTCTTTATATCTGCTTCCATATCCTGGAAGTAACGGTCTTTAGAGCCTTCCTGCATAGCTTCTACCGAGCCCATACCCCGATACGACTTGAACTTACGGCCTTCGTATATAATGGTCTCTCCCGGGCTTTCTTCCGTACCTGCAAATATAGAGCCAGCCATAACGCACGATGCACCTGCAGCTATTGCCTTTACCATATCGCCGGTGTACCGGATACCACCATCGGCGATAACGGGTATACCTGTATTTTTCAATGCCTGTGCAGCTTCCATTATAGCGGTAAGCTGTGGTGCTCCTGCCCCCGTCACTACACGTGTGGTACATATAGAGCCCGGCCCTACACCAACCTTCACCGCATCGGCACCAGCAGCAGCAAGCGCCTTGGCTCCGGCGGCTGTAGCTACGTTACCCGCTATTATAGGCAACATTTTGTATGCTTTCTTCACTTTCTTTATAGCGTCTATAACTCCTTTAGAATGGCCATGTGCGCTATCCAGTGTTATTACATCCACACCGGCGTTTTTCAGCGCTTCCACCCTGTCCAGTATATCTTCTGTAATGCCTATGGCAGCACCCGCTATCAACCTGCCTATAGAATCCTTACCCGAATTAGGATGGCTCTTTAATTGCAGTGTATCGCGGAAAGTGATAAGGCCTATCAATTTGCCTTTTTTATCAACGATGGGCAACTTTTCAATCTTGTATTGCTCCAGTATGGTTTCTGCTTTCTGCATGCTGGTACCGGCATAAGCGGTAACAAGGTTTTCCTTGGTCATCACCTCGCTTACTTTCTTTTTCTCGTTCTTTTCAAAACGCAGATCGCGGTTAGTAAGCATACCTACTAAAAGGTGATTATTGTCCACAATAGGTATACCACCTATCCTGTTATCACGCATCAGCTTCAGCGCCTCACCTACTGTTGCCGTAGGTGTAAGGGTTATCGGGTCGATAATAAGGCCGCTTTCAAAACGCTTCACCTTACGTACCTGGTCGGCCTGGCGCTCTATGCTCATATTCTTATGCAAGATGCCAATACCGCCTTCACGAGCCAGTGCTATAGCCAATGGGGCTTCTGTAACAGTATCCATAGCGGCCGACACCATGGGTATGTTCAATTTTATGTCTTTGGTTAGCTGGGTAACAATACTTACTTCTCTTGGTAGAACTTCAGAGTAAGCCGGCATAAGGAGTACATCATCAAACGTGAGGCCCTCGCCGTAAAACTTAGATTTTATTGCCATGTGCAAAGATAATGGTCTAAGTCAAAAATTAAAAGTAAAAATTCAAAAACATTCATTTTAGGTGCTTATAGCACTATTTACAGAATTTATTTATGACATGTCACCGCGTAATTTTTAGCTTTAAATTTTGACTTTTGAATTAATATGTATTTTACACACAAATTATACCGGTGCAATTTCAACCCAGATTAGCTTTTGAGCCCTTACCTGTACAGGCGCAGCAACAATTCCACGCTTTAAAGGATCTGCTGAATTATCTCAATAACAAGTCCCCTTTTTATCAAAAGCTTTTTAAAGAAAAGGGTGTGGATATAGCATCGGTTAACTCGGTCGATGATATGCACCAGTTACCTACTACTTCAAAAAGTGACATGCAGGAGCATAACTGGGAGTTTCTTTGCGTACCGAAAAGCGACATAAAAGAGTACACAGCAACTTCCGGCACCATGGGTCACCCTGTAACTATAGCGCTTACAGAGCACGACTTGCAGCGGCTTGCCTATAACGAGCAGCAATCTTTTTTGTGTGCTGATGGTACTCCCGATGATATATACCAATTGATGCTCACACTCGATCGTCAGTTTATGGCGGGCATGGCATATTATATGGGTATACGGCAGATAGGCGCTTCACTCGTGCGCACAGGGCCCGGACTTCCTGCCATGCAGTGGGATACGATTAACAGGCTAAAGTCCAACAGCATCGTAGCTGTGCCATCCTTTATCTTAAAACTGATAGAATGGGCACAAGAGCATAATATAGATCTGAAGGACACGCCTATCGATAAAGCCATCTGTATTGGCGAAAGCCTGCGGCAAGATAATTTCGAGCTGAACACTCTCGGCAAAAAGATACATAACGACTGGCCGATAAAGCTATATAGCACCTATGCATCTACAGAAATGCAGACAGCATTTACAGAGTGTGGTGCAGGCCACGGCGGGCATGAACAGCCCGATCTGATAATCTTAGAAATAGTAGACGATGCAGGCAAGCAATTGAAGGCAGGCGAATATGGCGAGGTAGTTATTACCACCCTCGGCGTAGAAGGTATGCCATTGCTGCGCTACCGCACAGGCGATATATGCGCCTATTACGATGAGGTGTGCAGTTGTGGACGTGCCAGCCGCCGCCTTAGCCCCGTGTTGGGTCGCAAACAGCAAATGATAAAGTACAAAGGCACCACACTCTATCCGCCTGCAGTATTTGATATACTCAATAGTATCTCTTTTATAAAGGAATATGTGGTGGAAGTATTCACCAATTCATTAGAAACGGACGACATTATCCTGCACCTCAACACGCCCCTACCCGTTGATGACTGCGAAATGAAATTAAAACCAATATTGCAATCAAAGCTGCGTGTAGTACCACTCCTCCACTTCCACTCCGCCGCAGATATGCAGCAGATGCAGTTCCCTGCTAACAGCAGAAAGCAGGTGAAGTTTGTAGATAACAGGAAGAATGTTTTGTAGGTTAGCTGTTGCTACACGTTCAAATTATTAAGCATAATTCTTCGTATATTCGTAAAAAGAAAAGAACATGAATACGCTGGTGATAGACAATAAATCATACGTCGTTGTGCCAATAGAAAATTACGAGGCGCTGCAAAAAAAAGCAGCTTTAAAAACAAGGCCTGAAAAGGTACTATCTATTGAAGAAGCAAGAACACGCAGCAAAAAACTGATCAAAACGTGGGCCGCCGCGAAGTAACCGTTAAAGAAACGGTAGCTGACAGCATAGCTGCTATAGCCTGGTATATTGAATCTAAAGGGCTTATTGCCGCTGCTGAAAATTTTACAGATGATGTGTATGATCATCTCATTAAATTATCTGACTCCCGTAGAACTCATGCCCTGTGCCGGGATCCTCAACGGTCTGTCTTTGGCTACAAATGCATTTCATACAAGAAAAAGTACACGATAGTTTTTCTTGAAACTGAAGAAGAATTAGTAGTCTGTGAATTTATCCCGTCTAAAAATATTTGCTGGTAATGATGGGCTGTTAATCAGGCGACCAATAACGGCGGGAACTCAATTTATTACCATGCGTACAAGTCAATATCGAATTCAACGTTTAGCTTTTTTGTAATAGTATTATATCTTTTATTTAAATGGATCCATGGGGTACTTTCTTCATTTCCATAATAAGTAAAAATTGCGCATGAAAATTCACAGTAATACTTTTCTGTCAGGTTTATAAATACGTCAATCTTATCTTCAAATATATCCAGTATTGCATTCATTTGATCATCGAATGTTGCATATTTATCTTTACCCGAGCCCATCATCCAAACATTATATTTGGCCAAGGATTTTACTTTGAGATTTTTAGGTTCTCCTTTGACATAAATTTTACTTGGAGAAACACCAATCATCTTAGTGATGTCAGCATGCGAAATATCATTAAAGTCGAAAACGACAAAATTAAGATCTACTTCATTTTTCATATCATATACTTTTGTAGAAGTTGCTCGTTGTCCAACTAATTGTAAGTCAACAAGCACTCACATCTTACGCATCCGCAGGTATCACCACCTCAAATTGTGAGCCCTTACCTATTTCTGAAGTAATATTAAAAGTACCATTGAGGCCTTTTACCAGGTGCTTCACCAGTGCCAAGCCAAAGCCGAAGCCAGTTTCTCCGTCGGTGCCTTGTTGTGATGCTGTGTTGTCGGCAAGGAGTTGTGTTATTTGTTCTTCACTGATGCCGTCGCCGGTATCACGTACAGTTATCTTTAGTTTCTTATCGTCCTTCTCGCCTATTATCTCAATGGCCACGTTCACATCGCCAAAGCGAGGGGTGAATTTTATAGCATTGGAGATGAGGTTGCCCGCTATCTGCATTAGCTTATTCTGCTGAAATTTTATCTCATCTTCACTTTCTTTTACCGTTACTTTCAGCTCTATATTCTTGCTGCGGGCCTGTGGTATATACAGTTCTTCAAAACGTTTTTTGAGCTTTTGTAAGGCTTCGTTAGCTGCGCTTGTGTTTGTCCTTGCCCTCTTTTCATCTGTAAGTATATCGTCTGCCAGTTCCAGTACCGACTTTCCGCCTTTGTATATCAGGTTAATGAAATCCAACACTTCGTCAAGCTCGTTATCCTTGCCCTGGCTGCTGATTATCTCTGCCAGGCCCATGATGCCGGCTATAGGGCCACGTATATCGTGTGCTACTTTGTTCTGCTTGTCTTTTGCTTCGGTTGCCTTGTTGCGCAATGCTTCTATATACTGCATCGTCTTCAACCTGTTTACTATTTCATTAGCTATCAGTTTCAGCATCTCTACCTTCTCTGCCGAAAGTAATTTTGGTTGCATATCCAGTACGCACAATGCACCTACATTATGCTCATTGACTGCGAGTGGTATACCATGATAAAAACGAAAATGCGCATCACCAGTTACGAAATCAGCTGTTTTGAAAACCGGGTCTACAGACATATCGTTCACTGAAAACTCTTGTTTTTCTAATATCGTGTACTGGCATACGCTTTCTTCTCTTGGCGTCTGCTGCACATCAAAGTTGAAACCCGATACCGTCCACACTGTATAGCTATCGATAAGGTTGACCATGGATATGGGGCTACCTGTTACCTTGGCGGCCAGCTTGGTAAGGTCTTTAAACGTATCATCTAGCTTTAGATAGTCGGGATTAAAATCAGAAAGGGAAATTATCCTGTCTAATTCATCTTTCGGGAACGGAGCTGGTTTGAACGACACTATTTTTAGTTTTATGCTGTAAACAAATATAAGAACAAACAGTTTCCGTTATTGTTTATGAAATAGTGTTTTCATTTAATTCACATTAGTGCCACATGAGTGGCGTCGCTCTGCATGAGCAATTGAGATTTGGCAACATCAAGGCTTCGAAGCCCTTCTTTTACCCTGATCATCCTTTACAAATGAGATATAAATGCAAGCCTGATTATCTAAATTATCTGTAAAATCTAAAAAAAAATTTGCGCAACCAAATGGTTGTGCTTACATTTGGCAACCATTTGGTTGTATTATGATAGAAAGAAGAGATGTTTTTCAGGCAATTGCCGATCCGACAAGAAGAACAATTATACAGAAACTATCTTATGGACCGCTAAACCTGGCGGGCATTGGAGAAGATTTCGGCATTAGCCGGCAGGCAATTGCCAAGCATATTAAAGTGCTCAATGAGTGCGGTATGATATCTATCACCCAAAAAGGCCGCGAACAGTTTTGCGAAGCCAGGCTTGGTCAATTGGATGAAGTCATTGATTGGGTGGCTGCCTCCCGTAAACAGTGGAACCAGAGGTTTGAGCAACTGGATAAATTCCTTGATGCTACAGATACAACAAACAAGAAAAAGACTAAGCATATCAATAAATCAAAACAATAGTAAAATGGAAAATCATGTCAACAACAATGAGGTTTTTATAGAAAAAACCTTTAACGCCAGTCCCGAAAAAGTCTTTAGTGCATGGACTGACCCTGATAAGCTAATGAAATGGTATGCACCTGATGGTTGCACTATCCGTTTCAAAAGAATAGATATTAAAAAAGGTGGGCAATTCCACTCGTGTATTTCTAATCCCCAATACGGAGATTGTTGGTGTATAGGAACGTACAAAGAAGTTTTACCAAACACAAAAATTGTATTCACACTGATCAACGCTGATGAAAATGGAGACCCGATAATCCCAAGTGAAATTGGGATGGACCCTGACTGGCCGGGCGAAACGCTCGTCACAGTGACATTCACAGAAGAAAACGGGAAAACAAAACTCCAGTTACGACAAACAGTTTCTCAGGAATTAGCTAAAAAAACGGGAGCATACCCAAGTTGGCTACAAATGTTGAATAAAATGCAAACTATACTAAACCTAAACTAACAACATGAAAAGGACAATTATATACGCTGTTTTCGCGCTTCTGTTATTATCGTCGTTTGATAACGCCCCCCAATCAGAACAAAACAATAACCAGATCACGGCGACCACCGATGAGACCCTGACTCCTGAAAGTGGCTATTCGGAAGTAAATGGACTTAAAATGTATTACGAAATTTATGGACAAGGCAAGCCACTCGTTTTGATTCACGGAGGCGGCTCTACCATCCAAACTACATTTGGAAGGATTATCCCGATGCTGGCCAAACACAGAAGACTTATAGCTGTAGAGTTACAGGCACATGGCAGAACCGGTGATAGAAAAAAGGATTTATCCTTTGAGCAAGACGCTGACGATGTTGCAGCACTTTTAAAGAATTTGAATATCGGCAAAGCAGATTTTTTTGGTTTCAGTAACGGCGGTACTACTACTGTTCAGATCGCCATTCGGCATCCACTAATTATCAATAAAATGATTTTGGGTTCTGCACTTTGCAAACGGAATGGGGTTCCGGTACAGTTTTGGGATTATATGAAACAGGCACAGTTAGCTAATATGCCCGAACAATTAAAAGAAGCATACATCAAAGTCGCACCAAACCCAGCCGCCCTGCAAGTAATGCACGATAAGGATGTAAAAAGAATGATAAACTTCAAAGACATACCAGATGAACAAATAGGATCTATTAAGGCGCCAACGCTGATCATCATAGGTGACCACGATGTTATAAAACCCGAGCACGCTATCGAAATGCATAGACAGATCACAAACTCGGAATTAGCAATAATTCCCGGCGCACATGGCGAGTATATTGAGGAAATAACAACACTGAAATCGAATTCTAAAGAAGCAGACTTTGTTATTCCAATGATAGAGGAGTTTCTCGACAAATAAAAAGCAACAATACTCATTTAGCATAATGGAGCAAGTGAAAACACTTGCTCCATTACACAGTCTTTTCGACTTGCAAATCCAGAGAATAAGGATCAGAAGATCGTCTCATCCTAAAACCTTGGTAGAAGCAAAAACTCATCCATTGATTATTCATTAGTGATAGGTAGGGTAATCATGGTGCCAACAGCTGATCTATGTACACAGTTAACTCATGCATCTGGGTTATCTCACCTATAAATCCTATATAGCCATCCGGTCGCATTAAATAAACCATGTTCTGTTGTGTTCCGTAAGCTGAACTGAAATAACCATTAGCATCAATATAGCAATCTGCGTTTTTACAACTTGCGTGCTGAGATGAATTGATACAAAATAGCTTGATGTCCCTATACTTATCCGTAAGTTGAATCAATTCATGCGTAGGAATATCCTTTGTGAACAATAGAGTAAACTGTGGCCCTCTAAAGAGATCAAACAATCGTGCATGTCTGCCTTTACTATCCTGTAGTATTGCGTCAGGCGCACGATCACCTGCTTGTAAGGGCAATTGCAGCGATGTGGCTTGTTTGCTCAGACTGCTATTTCTGTAGTTCAAGTTCAACTGAAACCTGTCATTATCTGAAGAGGACCAGGGCAAAGTTTTTTCAGCAGATTGGAATTTATCCAACAGTTGTGTACTTAATTTTAGTACAGAGGTAGCTACCTGAAGTCGCTCTTCCTGGTATGTTTCCAGTAGTCTGGCATTTGCTCCCCGGAGCACCAGGCCAAGTTTCCAACCCAGATTGTATGCATCCTGGATGCCTGTGTTCATCCCTTGTCCGCCGGTAGGTGAATGCACATGTGCCGCATCTCCGGCTATAAACACTCTGCCGATAATTGACCTGTCTACCATCCGTATATTTATTTTAAAGGAAGAAAGCCATGCTGGGTCATACAGTCTTATATCCATACTCGTTCGCTCCTGCAGAATTTGCTGAAACAGTTCCAGGGTGGGTGCTTCATCAAAATCAGGTGCTACCTGTGCCTGGAATTGAAATATGCCTGTTTTCGGAAATGGCGTGAGTGCTAAAAGACCGTCGGGATGTTTGTTCCACATATGGGTATGCTCATGGTCGAGGTCATCAGTATGCACATCTCCCACCAGCATCCGTATTGTATCACGGCTTTCACCTGCAAATCCTATTTGTAAAAATTTTCGCACAAAGCTTCGCCCGCCGTCCGCAGCAACCATGTACAAACATTTGATCTGTCGCGATTCACCATCCTTCTGTACGGTCGCCGTAACCAGATGTTCGTTTTGTTCAATGCTGGTTAGCTCGGTTGCCAGTTCTACGTACTTATTTTCTTTAGCTAAATGATCTCTCAGTATACATTCGATCTGAAATTGCGGAATCCAGAATGGGGATGCATATGGCGTATTAGGCGTAGGAGCAATCCCTTCATGTATATCTATATCTTTGAGCACAGTGTGGCCATCATATTGGCGGATGAGTGGATGAAAGTATCCGTAAGGCATGAGTTGATCGATCACGCCGAGGTCATCCAAAACCTCCAGCGAACGGGGTGTTAACCCTTTCCCTCTGGAACCGGGAAAGTAATCAACTAGTTTTTCTATGATCCGAAAATTGATACCGCGTCGCAGCAGATCACAGGCCAATGTAAGCCCTGTCATGCCGGCACCGACGATCAGCACCTCAGTATCTGCTTCATTGGTGTTGAATTCATTTTTAGTTGTTTCCATATTGTTTTCTATTTTTTTTAATTTGCATTTAAATACCGACCATTCGGTATGTTATTTTGAGAAAAAAATTTACGCCTTGATTAGCAGATAGATATTATTCCATACAGCAGAAGCCTCTTTTTCAAGAGCTGTTATGTTGTCGCTCATAATCAAGTTAATGACTACCCCATGACCGGCATCAATAAAAAGCCGGGCAAGCTGCTTATCCGGCAGTATGGATTTAATTTCTTTGTTTTTTCTGGCCGCTGCAATTATACTTATCCATGCCTTTATAGCTTTATCTTCATGGCTATTTACCTTACTTTTTAAGTCCGGAATAAGACGCAAAGCCTCAAACATTAATGAGTAGTGATTTGCAGCAAAGGTGAGTTCTGGGGCAAAAAAGCCGGATCTAATTCTTTTTGCTGCAGGAAAATATGCGTCAAGAAAATCGCGAAGGTTGGTTTGTGATAGCTGCGTAAAGTCAACAGTCGCGAATTGATCTATATACATATCGATCACTGCTTCAAAAATTTCCTGTTTGTTTTTAAAATAATAGAAGAAGGCGCCTTTAGAAAAACCTGTTTTTTCCATAAGCTCCTGAAAGGTTACTGCCTTGTAGCTCTTTTCGAAAAAAAGTTTTAAGGCCGTTTGAAGTATATGCTTCCTTGAATCTTCCATAATAAAATACCGACTGTTCGGTATGTAAAGATATAAATATTTACCTAAACACCAATTTTAAAAAATTAGCTCTCCCCTATTCAAAAAATCCCGGTTCAAACAAAAATATATTCAAAATTGATCTGATAAATATGTTTAATCAGGGGGTAATTGCTAAAATTTTTTCTACTCAGAAATTTCACCCCAAAACAACCTCAAACCTGTGTCAACCCTCAATACTTTTCCGCATCATGCCCGTTTAAGACGGCATCATGCCCGCTTAGAACCGCATCATGCGGATTGCTTTTGGCAAAAATGAATACCCGATACACCTTTGTACCGTGAAAGAAAGGATCATCAATACCATGTGAGGGGCGTCGCTCTCCTTCAAGAATCATTGGTGAATTCCCCTTCAAAGTCTGGCTGCCCGTAGATATGCGCATCGGTCAGTGCAGGCGAGGGCGCCGTTGGTCGCAAGTAACCAACATTATTTGCCGTTGTTGGTCGCTGACCAACAATAAGCCGTTGTCAGTTGCGCAACTACAACTTTTTAATGCCTTTGTTGGTCTTTGATCAACAATATCAAATAGTGTTCATACGGCCCCTCGGGCCACATGATTACCTATTTACTATTACATTACCCGTGGCACTAAAGCCGTATGAACACTTTATTAAAACACTCAAACAACAACAGATGAGATAAGAATCGTAACAACGAGCAATAAGAAAGAATCTGAAAATAAAATGCCAGTTTGCATGGGCTCATCATGCAAACAATTTCGCATGTACATTTATTTAATCCTTCCTTATCGCCCCACTAATAGACCTCGTAACCAGCACTGCAAGTATACTTGTACTGATCACCAATGCAGCCCACACAGGCCAGCCAGGTATTAAAGGCAATACTAATCCTTGCGACTTCACCGCTTCAGCAGCTACTACCTGCGCTATAATAGTTATTGCCATAGAAAATATTACAGTACCCAATACCAACGGCATAAAACGTTGCACCATGAATTTGCTAAGATAATGAGGACCGTAACCTATCTGCTGTAACAGTGTCAGCGAATTTTGCGCACGAGCTATTGTAAGCTCTATAAAGAGGATAAATACGAGCGTACCGATACCCATCAGCAGCAGCGCCAGCACGCCGGTGGCACTCGTTACTACTTCTACTATGGCGCGTATCTTGCTCCACCGCAGGTTTTGAGAGTTGGTGGTATAATCGTGGCGTTCTATATAAGCGCCAAACTTAGTATCAGATGGATCTTTGGCTTTAATGATCAGTCGCGATGGAGCAGCCTCAACAGTGCCCTTGCCATACTTTTCATTACCATATTTTATAAATGTTTCAGGAACCAGCACAGAGCTAATACGATCCGAAAAACCTACTATATGCGCGGTATAGTGCTCATTGGCATCACCACCTACTTTCAGGTCAAGTGCTATATTTTGTATAGACTTTTCTGATAGCTGCGGTAGCCCCTGGCTTGGCGCAAAACCATAATTATACAGGTCGAGAAACTGTGAAGAGATAATAATAGGAAGATCAGTACTGCCGGGCTGCCACCCCCACGATGCAGGTTTCTTATCAATGAATTTATCTGGTACACTCTCCAGGAACAGGTCTGTGGCGAAGCCAAGTTTACCGCTAAGCGCAGCATATACCCTGAAGTGATTGGAAATAAGCACACCTACCTCTTCTACCTGCGGTACCTGCTTTAATGAATCTATATCCTGCTGATTAAAAACGGTGGCAGTAGGGTTACCCATATTTTGCTCCGTCACTCTTTTGCCTATTACCAGGAATGTACTGCCAAGAGTATCGTTCTGGCTCTTGCCAAACAGCAATTCCCTGAAATTCCACCATATCATTACAGACAATAAAAGTAAGGTAGTACCTACGCACAATGCCACCAATGCAGCCCACAACCGCGACTTGCCTTTAGAGCGTAGCAGCAAAGCCTTCAGCATATTCTTCTGTACATTATCACTCACAGTATTATCTTTTGGGTATAAGGGAAATAGTTATTTTCATCAAGGTCTGCCAATATCATACCTGCATTATGCTGCGCTACCACCTCTGCTATCAGATCAATGGCCTTTTGTGTGTTCGCAATATCCAGATGGCTGAAAGGCTCATCCATCAGCAGCCACTCAAAGGGCTGCAGCAATGCACGGACAATAGCCACTCGCTGCTGCTCTCCATAAGACATGGTACTGCCCAGCGAGTTCATTTTGTCTTTTAGCCCTAGCCGCTCCAGCCACATTGTAGCTTGTTCAATAGAAACGGTATTGGTAAGACGGCGTTTTATTTCAATATTTTCCCAGGCAGTAAGCTCGGGGAACAGGCGCATATCCTGGAAGATGACACTGATATTTTTGGTACGGAGCTTTGCCAATAACTCATTGTCGATATTTTTTAATCCCTGCCCGCCCCACATTACATTTCCTTCATAATCTTTTCTAAGACCATACAAGGTATGTATCAAGGTAGTTTTACCCGTGCCGGACGGGGCTTGTATAAAAAGATATTCGCCTTTATTAAATGAGCGGGTGGTTTTCCACATGCCCGACTGGTAGGCTTCTACCTTTTCGCGTAATGGCACCGGTATTACACCCTGTAAGGATAACTGCATAGATGATAACTGAGTTTTGGTTTTAGCAGAATATCTATCAAATGTAATAATCATTCCACGAAAGGCGGCGACATACACGCGCCTTATAATTAAAAAGATTTTTTGCCTATATTTAGGGTAATGATAGCACGTCTTTTTGATATCGTTTCTCAACGTAGTACTTACGCACCGGATGGTATAATGCTCGCCGCCAAAGAAAATAACCAATGGCGCACTTATAGCAACAGCGAAGTGTGGGCTACCGCCCAAAAACTGGCAGGTGGCCTTCTTCCACTGGGTATAGCCAATCAGGTACTGGAACCGGAACAACAAGAAAAAATAGCCATCATTGCACCCAACAGGCCCGAATGGATGATTGCGGATATTGGCGTGCAGCTAACAGGTGCAGTGCTTACGCCTGTCTATCCTACTATTAGCCCCGTCGACCTCATTTATGTATTAAACGAGTCTGGTGTAAAGATTATCTTCATAGCTAATCAGGAAATATACGACCGTTTTAAAGATGCCTTTAATAGCATCCCCACACTCACCCACATCTATTCGTTTGAAGAAATAGATGGTGTTAAGAACTGGAAAGAGCTTATTAATAAAAACCTGTCGCCCGATGAAAGTGTTATAGATCGTATTAAGCCGGAAACACTGGCTACTATTATCTACACATCAGGCACCACCGGTGACCCTAAGGGTGTAATGCTATCCCATCATAACATCGTTAGCAACGTTGACGATTCCATGCCTGCGTTCACATTCGCAGTCGAGGGCAATAGGGCATTGAGTTTTCTGCCGCTCAATCATATTTTTGAGCGCATGGTTACCTACATATACATTACCGCTGGTATAGCCATTTATTATGCAGAGAATATGGATGCAATAGGGCTAAACCTTAAAGAGGTAAAGCCAATGGTGTTTACAACCGTGCCTCGCCTGCTCGAAAAAGTATATGAGCGCATTATGACCACGGCGCTTGAGCTAAAGGGTATCAAACGTGCGCTGTTCTTCTGGGCGCTAAATCTGGGTAAGCAGTTTGATAATGCAAAGCCCGGTAACTTATGGTATCGGATACAGTTAAGTCTCGCCAACAAAATAATCTTCAACAAATGGAGGGAGGCGCTGGGTGGTAATGTAAAAGCCATAGTAGTCGGCTCCGCAGCCTGTCAGGAAAGGTTGGTGAGGATCTTTACTGCGGCACAAATAGTTATAATGGAAGGTTATGGCCTTACGGAAACATCTCCCGTTGTATCTGTAAATCGTTATGAAAGCGAGAACCGCAGAGTAGGCACTATAGGCACGCTGATAGATAATGTAGAAGTAATGATTGCCGAAGATGGCGAGATATTGTGCAAAGGGCCAAACATTACCATAGGCTATTACAAACATCCTGAGATGACTGCCGCCGCAATGGAAGGTGGATGGTTCCATACGGGCGATATAGGCCAGTGGGTAGAGGGGCGTTTCTTAAAAATCACCGATCGCAAAAAAGAAATATTCAAAACATCGGGCGGTAAATATGTAGCGCCGCAGGTGATAGAGAATAAGATGAAGGAAAGCATATTTATAGAGCAAATGATAGTAATAGGCGACGGGATGAAATTTGTAAGCGCGCTTATTGTGCCCAGCTTTATACAGTTACGTAAATACCTGCGCGATAATTTCCCCAACATGACCGTACCTGATGATAATAAAGCATTGATAAAACTACCGGAAGTAATAGCACAAATACAAAAGCAGATAGATAAATACAACCCTCTTTTCAGCCATCCGGAGCAGATAAAAAAGATAGCATTACTACCTGATGAATGGACGATCGATACAGGAGAACTGACCCCTTCTTTGAAAATAAAGCGTAAGGTAATTATGCAGAAATATGCAGGAATCGTTACCGGCCTTTACCAGGAGTAAAAGCCTGCTTTTACAGACTAAAAAGTCTTATTCAAAACAATTATACTTTATACGCTTAGTGTAATGAACTGATTAGCACCATTCTATTTTTTATTTTTGTCAAAATTTGGCTTAATTTTTCATTGCCTTTTTCTGCTACTAGATTTGCATCCTATTTACAGGCAGCTATACAATTTTGTTGTACGAAACTGTCTCACTTAATGCAATATTATGTCAGGAAATACACTTAAAGAACACCCTTCGAACGCAATACCCATCTCTCCATCACTCGAAGAAACAGAACACAGTATTTTAGAAAAGAAGAATTACCCCGTTGGCAAAAGGGTGTTCTTTCTTAGTATACAAGCCATTATTAATGCAGTGGTCATAGGCATTGTTGCCAAACTGCTTATTGGCCTCATTACACTTATTACCAACATATCATTTTTCGGCAGGTTCTCGTTCGAGGACGTCTCTCCTGGCAATAATCACCTTGGCTGGTTTGTAGTTATCGTACCCGTTATCGGGGGTTTATTGGTAGGTGTCATGGCTAAGTATGGTTCACCTGCTATCCGTGGCCATGGTATACCGGAAGCTATGGAACAGGTACTGCTAAATGAGAGTAAGATAAAGCCCATTATTACTATTCTTAAACCTATCTCCGCGGCCTTCTCTATAGGCACAGGTGGCCCATTTGGCGCTGAGGGTCCTATCATTTCTACAGGTGGCGCCTTTGGTTCTTTAACAGGGCAGATAATGCGCATTACGCCCAATGAACGAAAAATAATGCTGGCAGCCGGTGCCTGCGCCGGTATGGCGGCAATTTTCGGCACGCCGTTAGCTGCAGTGTTGCTGGCAATTGAGCTATTGCTTTTTGAATTTTCTCCACGCTCTATCATTCCCGTAGCATTATCATGCGCCACAGGCGCGGCAGCGCATATTGCATTATTTGGTTCTGCACCGGCATTTGCCATGCCCAATATCCCGGAGCCGGGCAGCATTGCAATGGCTACTTATACCGGTATGGGCATCATAATAGGTATTGCAGCTACGCTGGTTTCCAAAAGCGTTTACCTGGTCGAAGATCTTTTTGAAAAATTACCTGTACACTGGATGTGGTGGCCTGCCATCGGCGCCGTTGCGGTGGGTGTTGTAGGTTATTTCGCACCATTTACGCTGGGTGTAGGTTATGATAATATAAAACACTTACTAGGCAATACCCTGCCGCTCACCATGATGTTCAGTCTGTGCTTTATGAAATTCCTTTCATGGTGTATCTCGTTAGGCAGTGGTACATCGGGTGGTACACTGGCGCCATTGCTTACCATAGGCGGCGCTTTCGGTAGTTTGCTGGGTGTCATTACACTAAAGTTATTCCCCGGCTGTGGTGTCAATATTATGACCTGTGCACTCATCGGCATGGCGGCAATGTTTGCCGGTGCATCGAGAGCGTTGCTTACCTCCATTGTTTTTGCGCTCGAAGGTACTATGCAACCACATGGCCTATTGCCATTACTTGCCGCATGTACGGCCTCTTATTTCATCTCTTTCTTCCTGATGAAAGGCAGTATAATGACGGAAAAAATAGAGCGCAGAGGTGTATTCACGCCAAATTCATTTGAGCCTGATATACTGCAACAGGTACAGGTGAAAGACGTATTTAATGAAGACGCAAACGTGTTGAGCATTGACAATACGATCAAAGAGGCGCGCGAATGGATAAAAGAAAACAGTGTGCAGCAGGGGCAGGCAACTGCATTTGTATTAGCAGATATTGATGGTAAACTTGCAGGCTCTATACTCAGAAAGATAATATTTGACAAACAATACCCCGACAATACACTGTTGAAAAGCCTCATAAGCACTGATGCACCTTATGTATATGAGCAAAGCAAATTGAGCCTGGCCATAGATCTCATGGACAAATACAACACGGATCTGCTACCTGTAATAACACACGATAATAACAAAACGGTTATAGGTACATTATCGCACAAAGAGATATTCAATGCATACAGTAAGCGCCGCCATGAGGATGGGACTTACCAGCGTGCCATATCATTAAAAAGAACGGGCATAAAAGTAGTACTGAGAGGGAAACAGTTTTGGGGACGGGGATAGATTTTACAATCGCCCTACTGAAAAAGCAAAATTCACTATGAAAAACAATATGTAAAGGCTCAGCAACACAGCTGTATAGCGAAACATATTTTTCAGGTAATTGATAGACTGATTAAAGGCCGCTCTGTTCTGTGAAAGAATAGCGGCCTTTATTGTTACAGCATATTTTATAAGTGCGAATGACGGATAGCATGACACCGCTACCCATACTATTACAAAGACAATTATTTTTACGGGCACAGATGCGGGCGGCGGTGCACCACCCATATTTTCCATTATCTGCGGCAGAAACACGCCCACAAGCACACCAAATACAAGAAACAAGGCAAGGAGAATAAAACCTAGTATGCCCAGGTATTTCGTCCAGTTGGCCATATCCAGCAGCGTACTTTTTGCAAAGCCATCTACTTCAAGATCAAATATCTCGCTCTGCTGTTTATCGGGTTGCTCCATCTTCTATCGCTCGTGGTTTCAGTATTGTTTAGTACGCCTTTGCAAACAATACACGCTGGCCCGATGGCCTTCCTGTAAGCACACACGTTCCTTCTTCCTGCTCATTGTTCAGTGGTATGCAGCGTATGGTTGCCTTGGTAAGCTCCTTTATCTTTTCTTCCGTTTCAGACGAGCCATCCCAGTGCGCAGATATAAAGCCGGCCTTATTCTCCAGTACTGAAACAAACTCTGCCCAGGTATCTACCTTGGTGGTATTTTCTGTACGGAATTTCAATGCTGTATTGTACATGTTGGCCTGTATGTCCACGAGTAGTTGTGGTATCCTTTCCGCAACGCCTTCCAGTGATTGGCTTTCTTTTTCTTTTGTATCACGGCGGGCTACTTCTACCAATCCGTTCTCTATATCCCTTGCACCAAGCGTAATACGCACCGGTACACCCTTCAGCTCATATTCAGCGAACTTAAAACCAGGACGCGTGTTATCATCATTATCATATTTCACGCGGATATTGTGCTGCTTTAATGTAGCTATGATATCCTGCGCTATGCCATCTATTTTAGTGCGTGTCGCTTCGTCCTTATTAAAGATCGGAATGATCACAACCTGTAATGGTGCCAGCTTCGGTGGCAATACAAGCCCCTCATCATCGCTATGCGCCATTACAAGTGCACCTACTAAACGAGTAGATACACCCCACGATGTGGCCCATACGTGATCCAGCTTATTATCCTTATCGCGGAAGGTAACATCAAACGCCTTAGCAAAATTTTGCCCGAGGAAATGCGAAGTACCTGCCTGCAACGCCTTGCCATCCTGCATCAGCGCCTCTATGCAATAGGTCTCATCCGCACCTGCAAAACGCTCATTGGCTGTTTTTATACCCCGTATCACCGGTAGCGCCATAAACTCTTCGGCAAATGTGGCGTATACCTCCAGCATTTTTTCTGTTTCTTCTATCGCCTCTTCCTTAGTAGCATGTGCGGTATGCCCTTCCTGCCACAAAAATTCTGTGGTACGCAGAAAAAGGCGCGTACGCATCTCCCACCTTACGACATTCGCCCACTGATTTATAAGCAATGGCAAGTCGCGGTAAGATTGTATCCAGTCTTTATATGTATTCCAGATGATCGTTTCAGACGTTGGCCTTACAATAAGCTCTTCTTCCAGCTTAGCGTCAGGGTCTACTATCACTCCGCCACCGTTGGGGTCGTTCTTTAGACGATAGTGGGTTACTACGGCACACTCCTTGGCAAAGCCCTCTACGTGCGCAGCTTCCTTACTTAAAAAGCTTTTGGGTATGAACAGCGGAAAGTATGCGTTCTGGTGACCGGTCTCTTTAAAACGTTTATCCAATTCGTCTCTCATGTATTCCCATAATGCATAGCCATGCGGCTTGATAACCATGCAGCCTTTTACGGCAGAATAGTCGGCAAGGCCGCCTTTTAGTACTACGTCATTATACCACTGGGCATAATCATCTTTTCTATTTGTTAAAGTTTTCGACATATTAATCCTGGCACAGTTTTGGGAGTCTATACTATTGGTGAGTTGCTGCAAAAGTAGTAATTTCACTATAGCTTTTTACGTAAAAAATATCTAAGATGAAACGCATATTGTTTGCAGGTTTATTACTTCTCGGTTCAGGATATGCAAGCCATGCCCAGACCGATGACGTATACTCAAACGGTTCTGACCAAAAAAATACGCATACCAATGCGAGCACTAACACTGCCAATAGCAATAATGGCGGTGGTGTTCAATATCAGAACAGTGGCAATCAGGGAGATAATAATTTCTCTAATGGCGATAACAACGGTGACGACTACGTAGATTATGATGACAATTCATATTCAACACGTATGAACCGTTTTGACAACGACTTCTACAACATGGGGTATTATAGCACGTTCTATAACCCATCATGGTACAATCCTTACTGGTCTGATCCTTACTGGGGCTACAATCCATGGTATGGCGGCGGCATCAGCTTTGGCTTTGGCCCATGCTGGTCTTCGGGCTGGGGATTCAATACATGGTGCGGATATGGTGCATTCGGTAGCTACTGGGGCTATCCACGCTATGCATGCGGTTATTATGGTGGTTTTTATGGTGGCTACTGGAATGGCTACTATGGCGGTATTCACGATCATGGCTATGGCCACTACGGCTATGGTAATGTGGGTTATGGCCCGCGCACCGCAGGCATCAGTAATAACAGGGCTCTGGGCTTCCATGGCACAGGCAACGTTGTAAGGAGTGCAAACACAAATCATATTAACCAACTCGGTTTAAGAAACCAAACACTGGCATCTGCTAATCATGCTACCAATAATGTAGTGAGAAATGGCAACTCGGGCAGAGGTGCTTATCAATCTCAGTTCAGCAATGGTAACCGTGCGCAAGGTGGCAACCGTTCTAATGGTCAATACAATCAAGGCAACCGAGGCAATATACAGCAGGGACGCGGACAGCAGTTCTCGCAAAATCAGCCTCGTATGCAACAAGGACAACACCAGATGAATAACGGTGGCAACCGTGGCGGCATGTTCCAGGGCGGTGGAAATCGCGGTGGCGGAATGCAGCAGGGTGGCAATCGTAGTTTCGGAGGCGGTGGCGGAGGTCGTAGCTTCGGAGGCGGTGGTGGCGGAGGTCGTAGCTCTGGCGGTGGTGGAAGCCACGGCGGCGGTGGTCGCAGATAAGAATAAAATGTAATCGTCACTATATTTATAACCACGCCCTTAAAAAGCGTGGTTTATTTTTTCGCAAACAACAGAGATGTGTATTAGTACAATTTTAACTTTTCACGTTTCTATGTAAATTCAACACGGTATGGTTTTTGCATTTTTTAGCTTTAAACATTCCGGAATTAGGATCGTCCAATATAAAAGACAAATGCTATGATAAACCGCGTTTCACTACTACTATTATCTGCTCTTATATTGGGCAGCATTACAGGCCGCGCTCAGGATATCGGCGAGGCATACAATCTTTCGAATCTGGAAGTACAGGGTACAGCCCGCTCTATGGGGTTTGGCAATGCACTGGGTTCCGTAGGTGGCGATTTTAGCTCCCTAAGCGTTAATCCGGCAGGCATAGGTATCTACAGAAGCTCAGAGCTCACCGTTACCCCCACCCTTCGCTTCAACAACGCCAGCAGCGACTATCTGAATAATACTACGGGAGATAACAATACCCGTTTCAACTTCAACAACTTCGGCCTGGTATTGACCAATGCGCCTAAAGGGAAACGTTACGACCGCCATGCGTGGAAAGCGGTATCGTTTGGTATAGGCATGAACCGTGTTGCTGACTTCAACCGTACGTATACTTACGGAGGCGTTAATAATACAAGTTCAGCTACACAGGCCTTCGCATCAGACGCGAATAAAAACCCGGGGAATGATTCTATTTCCGGTACACTCGGCTACCTTGGCTACCAGAGCTATCTTATAAATCCCGATTCGGCAGGCCACTTTTCTACGGCTGTGCCTTATGCAGGTGGTATAAATCAGCTTCGTAGTGTGCAGGAGCGCGGCGGGATCAATGAGCTGGCTTTATCGCTGGGTGGTAATTATAAAGAAAAACTGATGCTGGGTATCACAGTGGGTATACCAATAGTAAACTATGAGCGTGATGCTTATTACTCAGAAACACTGGCTCCGGATAATAACGATCCTAACCCTTATAATTTTAATAGCTTTACCTACTCAAATTCCGTAAGTGTTACCGGTGGTGGTATCAATGCCAAGATAGGTGCCATATACAAATTCAGCGACTACTTCCGTATAGGCGCCGCTTTCCATTCACCTACCTACTATTCACTGCACGATGTTTCTGACCCGGGCATTACATCAAACGTAGGAGGCAGCACCAACTCATTAAGCACAAATGATTACCTCTACGAAAATCGTTTTGACTACAACCTTACAACACCATGGAAAGGCATATTAAGCGCTACTTTCTTACTAAAGACCTATGGTTTTATTACAGCTGATTATGAATACGTGGATTATCATTCTATGCGTTATCGCTACCCGGGTGGCATAGATTACAATACTAATCTAAGCTACCAACAGGAGGCAGATGCTATCAATCAGAACATAAAAGATAACTACCAGGCAGCTTCTAATTTTCGCATAGGTGCTGAAGGCCGGATATCTAAAATATTTGCAGTACGCTTGGGCTTTGGATATTATGGTAACCCATATAAGAACAGCGATGTAAACGGCCAGCGTATAGATCTGAGCGGTGGTTTCGGATTTCATTTTGGCCACTTCTTTACGGACCTTGCGTATGTGCACAGCATATATAAGGGCGATGAACAGCCTTATAACATAGATTATTCAGGCCTGTTAGGTACACCTGTGGCCACTATTCCTACCGCTACTACAACATATAACTTAAATACAGTAGCGCTTACAATGGGCATTAAGTTTTAAGATATAACATCAACTCGACATCTAAATTTGCAATATTATTTTGGCTAAAGCCACCAATATTTATCCACATAACCCCGACCTAAAGGTCGGGGCAATTATGCCACTTATAATTTAGGTATGCAAATGATATAACACCTCATATACTATTTTCTTATTAGGAAAATGCCGTAATGGATCCATTACGGCATTTTATATTGGTCTATATTCACAGCCACTGTGGCACGTTGAGGATAAAAATTTCCTTGATGACCCCTAAAAATTATTGCTAACGCTTACTTTTGTTTCAGGGCATCACCCTATATAAATAATGGCAGACCTGTTAAATCAATATAACGAAGAAAGTATCCGATCACTCGACTGGCGCGAGCATATACGCCTGCGCCCCGGCATGTATATAGGCAAACTGGGCGATGGCAGCAGCATTGATGACGGTATCTATGTGTTGCTGAAGGAGGTAATGGACAACTGTATAGATGAGTACACCATGGGCTTTGGTAAGCGCGTGGAAATAACCGTGGCAGAAGGAAACGTTACCGTACGCGACTATGGTCGTGGTATACCGCTGGGTAAGGTAGTAGATGTGGTAAGCAAAATAAATACCGGTGCCAAGTACGACAGCAAAGCCTTCCAGAAATCTGTGGGGTTGAATGGTGTGGGTACCAAGGCTGTGAACGCATTAAGCAGCAGCTTTAAAGTAGCGGCTTTCCGCGAGGGTCGCACTAAAGTAGCAGAGTTTGAAAAAGGCATATTAATTAAAGAACATAAGGAAGCCGCTACCACAGAAGGTAATGGCACATTGGTGGTCTTCCGCCCCGATGATACGGTTTTCCGCAACTACCACTTTCTGCATGAGTATATAGAGAACCAGATATGGAACTATTGCTTTCTTAATGCCGGACTACAGATAAACTTTAATGGTAAGAATTTCGTTTCAAAGAACGGCTTACTTGACTTATTACAACGTAAGACAACTCCTGATAACCTCCGCTACCCCATCATTCACCTGAAAGGTGAAGATATAGAAGTAGCCCTGACACACAATGGTGATTACGGGGAGGATATTTATTCGTTCGTGAACGGACAGCATACCACACAGGGCGGTACGCACCAGGGTGCCTTCCGCGAGATGTATGTAAAGACGATCCGCGATTTCTTCAAGAAAGACTACGACGCTGCCGATGTGCGCCAGAGTATCTGCGCTGCTATATCTGTACGTGTACAAGAGCCTGTATTTGAATCACAGACCAAGACCAAGCTTGGCTCACAATATGTATTTGAGAATGGCCCTTCTATGAAGGCCTTCATAGGTGATTTCTTAAGCAAGGAGTTGGATAACTTCCTGCATAAAAACCCGGCAACAGCCGATGCGCTTAAAAAACGTATAGAGCAAAGTGAGCGAGAAAGGAAAGAACTATCGGGTATACGCAAACTAGCCAATGAGCGGGCCAAGAAAGCGAACCTGCACAATAAAAAACTACGCGACTGCCGCATACATCTTAATGATGAACCACCGGCAAAGAACCGCGATGAGTATTATCAAAAACAATTAGAGTCGACCATATTCATTACCGAGGGTGACTCCGCGAGCGGGTCTATTACCAAGAGCCGCAGCGTAGAGTCGCAGGCTGTGTTCAGCCTGCGTGGTAAGCCGCTCAACTGCTACAGCCTTACAAAAAAGGTGGTATATGAGAATGAGGAATTTAACCTGCTACAGCACGCACTGAATATAGAAGAAGGACTGGAAGGGCTGCGCTATAACAATATAGTGATAGCTACGGATGCCGATGTGGATGGCATGCACATCCGTCTCCTCATCATGACGTTCTTTCTGCAATTCTTCCCCGACCTTGTGCGTGGTAATCATATTTATATATTGCAGACACCGCTTTTCCGTGTGCGCAATAAACAAAAAACAATTTACTGCTACAGCGATGAAGAACGCCAGCGAGCCATTCACGAAATAGGTGCGAAAGCGGAGATAACACGTTTCAAAGGACTTGGAGAAATATCGCCGGAAGAGTTTGCCCAGTTCATAGGCGCTGATATACGCAAAGACCCTGTACTGATAAGCCAGGACGCCAAAATAAAGGACATGCTGGAATATTACATGGGTAAGAATACACCAAGCCGGCAAGTATTTATCATCGACAACCTGAAAGTAGAAAAAGACCTTGCTGAAGAGCTGGGCGTAGAGGTAGAAGGCTAATTACAATACATTCACATCAAGGAAATAAAATCCAGTATCCCACCCGCTGCTTTCCGCAGCGGGTGTATATTTTCTGTACACCGCCTCACCAGTTACAATAGGTACGGCCGATGAAAAGAACGGTGCATTATACACGAACGTATGAAATTCTCCATTTTCGCCGCAAGGGTCTACGTTAGCAGGCAGGTCGCGCAACAAATCTGCATTTATTTTTCGCCCTAAGAACTCTTTGCCTAAATATTTTTCGCTGACGCAAACTATTATTGCCTCTATACCCACCTGCTCTATGGCCGCTACTATTTCCTTAGTATCTATCTTCCATAAAGGAAATAATGCTTCAATTCTCACTTTTGCTAATTGCAGCTCGCGATACACACGCAAGTCATCGAGAAAGATATCACCAAAAGCGGCAACACTGATACCATCTGCTTTAAACTTTGTAAACGTGCGCTGCATCTCTGCATTGTACAAAGCATCATCGGGGCTCGCGGGTAATTTTATCTTGTGTAATGGCAGCCTCATTCGTTCTGCCTGCATATCCAGCAATACTTCCCGTATGCCATGCATAAATACACGATCGTGTTCTGCACTAAGCGTGGTAAGCAAATGTGTTACATTATAAGCGCCTTGCTGCGTTAGTAAATGAAAAGCAAGCGCGGCGTCCTTACCTGAACTCCAGTTCATTACTGTCTTTATATTATTGTGCACATGTATCAGTTTAGCAACGAAGAAAAAATGGAAAAGAACAAAATAAATGGCGGTATTTATTTTGCCATCGCTCCTTATTTTCCTCAAATCAATGTAATTTGGGCTTACAATATAACTACTCGTTTCAAAATTATGCAATACGCAATCATTACAGGTGCCACACAGGGAATAGGAAAGGCCATTGCTGACAAGTTGCTATCGGAGGGATTTGCGATAGCTGTATGCGCCCGCAATGAGCAGAAGCTGGCACTGGTACAAAAAGAATGGAATGAAAAATATCCGGAGACCTCCATCCTGGCAATACCTACCGACCTTAGCAAAAAAGAAGATATTAATGCATTTGCAAGCGTTATACATGCCAACTTTCCGCAGATAGACCTGCTTGTAAATAATGCAGGCTCCTTTACGCCCGGGCTCATTGCCGATGAACCCGAAGGCCGGCTGGAAGAGTTAATGTCTGTGAATTTGTATAGCGCTTACCACCTTACCCGCAAGTTATTACCAACCATGAAGCAACGCATGGGCGGGCATATATTCAATCTGTCATCTGTAGCAGGCCTTAAGGCATACCCTAATGGCGGCGCTTACGGCATCAGCAAGTATGCAATGATGGGTTTCTCTGATAACCTAAGGGCAGAGCTGATGCCATTCAACATAAAGGTTACCTCTTTTTGCCCGGGTGCTACCTTTACCCCATCGTGGGAGGGAAGCGGAGTGCCGGCAGAGCGTATGATGGAGGCAGCAGACATTGCGGCCATGCTGTGGAGCGCATACAGTTTATCAACCGGCGCAAACGTTGATACAATAGTTATGAGGCCGTTAAAAGGTGACTTATAGCAAAACTTTTTAACGTAGCTTTAACCCTATACACTTCCATCAAAAGTCCTTTCCTGCTAAATTTGTGCATACCCAAAATGACTCGCAGAAACGATATGTTGCGTTATAACTTACTATTCCTGTTAATGGCTGCCAGCTTTTGTCCGGCGTTAGCACAGAACGTAGTATTTACTGCAGTTGCTAATGCAAATAAGATAGGTACAAAAGACCAGCTACAGGTTACATTTACGGTAAAAGATGCTAAAGACCTGCGTAGCATCATGCCCGGCAGCTTCAGCGATTTCAACAAACTCGGTGGCCCTTATCAGACCAATAATTCGAGTGTAAATATGATGGGCAACCAGGCAGTAATGTCGCAGAGCGTATCTGTTACATACGTATTGCAAGCAAAGCATGAAGGCACCTGCAACATCACACCCGCAATTGCAAAAGACGCTAGCGGCCACACTTACCAGTCAAACCCTTTAACGATACAGGTAGTGCCGGGCACGGTAATGCAGCAGCGGCCGCAAAGGCGTGCTATGCGCAATAACGACCCGTTTGGCGATGAAGACGAAGACCCGTTTGCAGCTATGCGCGCTATGCAGCAGCAAATGCAGCAGATGATGCAACAACAGCAGCAACCACAAAGAGCACAACCACAGGCACAGGCCAACAATCAAAAAGATATCAGCCAAGCCGATATTGATAAGAACCTGTTCATAAGAGTATCTGTAGATAAAAGTAAAGTGCACGTAGGAGAGCAGGTAACTGCGAGCTACAAACTATATACACAGGTAGCAGCGCGCATTGCTATTTCAAAGCTGCCTTCATTAAATGGTTTTTGGACACAAGATTTCACATTGCCTGACCAGAATAATGCGGCACCGGTGTATGAAACACTTGATGGTAAAAAATTCCAGGTATATCTCTTAAAGAAATCCGCATTATTCCCTCAGCAGACCGGCACGCTGGAACTGGACCCTGCCGAGGCACAAGGTGTAGCAGAGGTGGTACAGCAAATAAATCGTGGTTTCTTTAGCACCATGGGCTATAGAGATGTACAGGTGCATCTGAAAAGTATTCCTGTAAAAATAGAAGTAACGCCTGCACCAGAAAAAGGAAAGCCTGCTGACTTCGGTGGAGCTGTAGGTAAATTTACTATAAACGACAAAATAGATAAGCAAGAAATAACCACAGACGATGTAGCCACCTACACTATAAACATTACCGGCAGCGGTAACCTTAAACTTATAGAAGCACCGAAGCTAACATTGCCAAACGGGCTGAATACATACGACCCGCAGATACTGGACACCATTACCGGCCGCAGCACTACAATAAGTGGCACCAAGACCATCACCTATGCGATAACTCCGCATACACCGGGCGATTATACTATACCATCGGTACCTTTTTCTTATTTCGACCCGCAAGCCGGCACATACACAAGCCTGCAAACGCCACCGTTACATCTACATGTTACCGCGGGCAAGCACTATAAAGCGCCTGTATCGGATAATAATAACTCGCTTGCAGACATACACAATATTGTTACACGGCCGTCGCCCGAAAAGCAAACAACCGGCAAACCACTTGTCTTTACTGCCGGTTACTGGTCTATGTATGCAGTACCGTTCTTCGCCTTTATAGGCCTTATTGTATGGAAGAAGAAGGATGAGGAGCTATCTCGCGATACGATACTGCTTAGAAAGAAACGTGCAAATAAGATAGCCCTGCAACGCCTAAATACTGCAAAGAAATTATTACAGCAAAACAGCACCGGGCCTTTTTACGAAGAGGTATCGAAAGCTATATGGCTGTATCTGAGCGATAAGCTTAATATACCGTTGTCATCACTATCTCGCGAGAGTGCGAATGAGGCTATGAGCCAGCGTAATGTGCCAGCACCACTACAACAAAAGCTTAGTGATGTGGTGTGGGAATGCGAGACCGCACTATACGCTACCGGTGGATCTAAGCAGATGGTACATACCTACGAGCAAGCTGTAACCGTTATCAGTGAACTTGAAGATAGTTTTAAGGCATGAGAAAGATATTTGTTATAATGGCTGTTTTGTTATTGCCTGTTCTGCATGCTCTTGCAACAACAACAAATACCCCATGGCAAAAAGCCAATGCTCTATATACTCAAAAAGAATACGACAGCGCAGCTTTTTACTATGAACAAGCTGCAGCTTTGCAACAACAGAATGCTACTATATACTACAACCTGGGCAATGTTTATTACCGGCTGAACAATATACCGAACGCTGTACTCTATTATGAAAAGGCACTCCGCATAAAGCCCGATTACAAAGAAGCAAAAGACAACCTGTTAATAACGCAAAGCCGTATAAAGAACCGTATACAGCCTACGCCCGACATTTTCTTTGTTGTATGGTGGCATACACTTACTGCCGGTAGTATGTCTGCCACATGGGCAATAGTGTCGTTATTATTATTCTTGCTAATCATTGTATTGCTGATCGTGAAGCGCCTCTATAAAAACATACCTGTGCAGCTTACCGGCATTTTAAGCTTTATATGGGTTGTGTTCTTATTTATCGCATTCACATCTGCCAATAACAGCACTACACACAATAGCGCCGTGGTAATGCAAAATGATGCACCACTGATGAATAACCAACAGAAAGGCAAACCCCTAGGCCTTGTACCGGAGGGCACCACGGTAACTGTAAAGGAAGAGCACACCGGCTGGACTGAAGTACAGTTACCCGATGGCCGGGTTGGCTGGGTGCAACAGGACGTGCTGAATAAAATATAAGTATTCCCAATTTTTTTTGTTGGTTTGCAGTATGGCGAGTTATTGGGTAAAAACACCTGTGTGGCTAAAGTGGCTGTTCCCTAAAAAAATGATATGGGATATGCCTGTGGATGTACAGCCTGCCGTATATATCACGTTCGATGACGGGCCCCACCCCGTAGCTACGCCATACGCTATGGCAGAGCTTGAAAAATACAATGGTAGGGCTACTTTTTTCTGTATCGGCAAGAACGTTGTAGCCCACCCTGATATATACGAGCAGCTATTATCAAAAGGGCACGCAACAGGCAACCATACCAATAACCATCTTAACGGGTGGAAAACAGATAATGCAACCTATATCAGCAATATCATGACTGCAGCGGGTGTTATTGATAGTCGCGCATTTCGCCCGCCATACGGAAAAATGAAGTTATCGCAGTTAGGTGTATTATCAAAGCAAAAGCCAGAATGGAAGGTGTATATGTGGGATGTGCTGAGTGCTGATTTTGATACGAAGATCACACCGGAGGAGTGCCTGCAGCATGTAATAAAGAATATACGGCCGGGCTCGATAGTAGTATTTCATGACAGCGAAAAAGCGTGGGAAAGAATGCGCTATGCCCTTCCTCATGTATTGGCTTATTGCAAACAAAAAAACTGGCAGCTTAAAACGCTACCCGCACAATGACCATGTATATAGACTCACATACACATCTATACGACGAGCAGCTTACCGCAGATGCCGACAGCACGCAACGTGCGATAGATGCTGGCGTAACGAAGATGTACATGCCCAACTGCGACAGCACTACCATAGACGGCATGCTACACATAGCAGATATGTTTCCTACAAATTGTTTCCCGATGATGGGGCTACACCCGTGTTATGTAAAAGAGAACTACAAAGATGAGCTGGCAACAGTAAAGGATTGGCTAGCAAAAAGAAAGTTTTATGCAGTTGGTGAGATAGGCCTTGATTATTATTGGGACCTTACTTTTAAAACACAGCAGATAGAAGCATTTGAAATGCAAATAGACCTTGCCCTAAAATACGATCTACCCATCGTGATACATAGCCGTGAATCGACGCAGGACTGTATAGATATAGTGCATAGCAAACAAAACGGTAAACTGAAAGGTATCTTTCATTGCTTCAGTGGCACGTCGGACGAGGCAAAACAGATAATAGCATCAGGACTGTATCTGGGTATAGGGGGTGTAGTTACATACAAGAAGAGCACCCTTCCAGACATTGTTAAGGAGATACCGTTACAGCATATAGTACTGGAAACGGATGCGCCTTACCTGGCACCTGTGCCTTACCGCGGCAAGCGTAATGAAAGCAGTTACATACCTATTATAGCACAAAAGATAGCAGAGATAAAGGGAATTACGGTTGAAGAGGTGGCTAATGTCACTACCGACAATGCAGCACATATTTTCGCATAATTATTATACCTTTGCCGTCCTCACGGAGAGATGCTCGAGTGGCTGAAGAGGCACGCCTGGAAAGTGTGTATACCTGTCAAAGGGTATCTAGGGTTCGAATCCCTATCCCTCCGCAAAAATGTGAAACCCGCTTTAATAGCGGGTTTTTACTTGTGTATTTTTTAGCCTTTTGAATAAAGCACTACGCCTCAGCATTGCATGAATAACTTGAATTTTTTAATATTCTATTTTATTAATCACAACTAATATAATAAATAAGAGCGGGGCCACTTTTCAGTAGCCCCGCTCTTTATTTACTATTCGTCCTTAACTATTGTTTGTTGATCTTAAGCGTCTGCTTGTGAATATCGTCCGTATAGTTCACGAAGTAGATACCGGCTGCAAGGTTGCTTACATTAATCCTTACCTGTGCAGCAGGAGTTAATGTCTGTATGATCTTGCCCGTTACATCGGTCAATTGTATCGATGCTTTACCGGTTATTGTTCCGTTTATTTCTACAGTCACTGTTTCACTTGCAGGGTTAGGATGTGCAGTGATATCAAACGACGTACCTGATACATTAGCTACGCCAAGGCAACCAACCGTTCCGAATGATAGTGTGGACCATACTGCAGATGTATCACCTGCACAATCTGTACGTACGTGCAGATAGTAAACAGTAGAACATGTAAGTGTAGTATCGGTTATCGTAGTATCCGTTGTTGGCGTACCGGTTGCAGGGTCTGTAGCCGCTGTATTTATTACATACTCGTAGCCACTTGCACCCGCTACCGCGTTCCAGCTTACTGTTGCTGCTGAGCTGGTGATACCGGTTACCGTGAGGCCTGTAGGCGCAAGGCAGACAGGTATAGTACATAGTGCAGTACTAAACGATATGGTAGACCATGATGCGCTATCTGTTGCACAGGCTGTGCGTACATGCAGGTAATAAGTAGTACTACAAGCAAGACCTGTAGTATCGAACGTAGAACCTGTTGTAAATGTGCCTGATGTAGTAGGGTCTGCAGCTGTAGTGTCAAGTACATAGTCGTAACCAGCAGCAGCAGTTACTGCATCCCAAGTAAGGGTAGCAGAGGTAGTAGTGATAGCAGAAGCTACAAGAGAAAGAGCAGCATCGCACGGTGTTGGTGCTGTAGATACAGATATATAGATACTATCGAGACCAATATCAGAACCACCAAAGTCGCTGGTAGCTGCGAAGCGGATCACCGCGTTTGTAGCTACAGATGATGTAGTTAGCACTTCATTTTCCCAGCCTGAAGTGGTAGTGAATGTAGCCATATCTGTGAACGTAGCACCACCATCTTCTGATAACTGTACGTCTACAAAGTCGTCACCATCTGCATTTATATAATCAAATGATATTTGCTTGGTACCTGGGGTATTTAAATTTATGTGTAGGTCAAGGTCACCTTCTGTACCAGCATCTGCTTCATAAGAGTGGAAACGTGCAGAGTGACTACCTTCTGTAAAGGTTGGGTCGTAAGAACCACCGCCCGCAGCATCCCATGATGCATCACTTCCCTGGTCGTCTCTTCTCCATGATGTATTACCCGTAACCTGGCTTTGTAACCAGTTAACACCAGGCCTATCATAAGTATAGCAACCTCCTATCCAACTTTCAAAGCCTTCAAAGAAAGGCACAGTAGCCAAAGTAACGGCCGGCGGAGCGTATAATAATTCGGTAGCTGAAGATGTATCACCAAAGCCGCTTATGCTGCATGATACGTACACACGGTAGTAAACGTTTGATGCAACCGTAGCTGTATAAGAAGTACCAGTAGCACCAGATACGTTAGAGAACGAAATACCATCTGTAGATGTCTGCCACTGGTAGCTGATACCTGTAAGCAATATTGGCGCGTCAACACTCAACGTAGATGTGTAAGACACGCAGCCAGTTGTTGCCGTTGCAGATATTGTGCCTGCTACCGGTGTGCCAGAGCATGAAGGCAAAACGCTTATGTAGAGGCTATCCATGCCTATATCAGAAGAACCGTCATCACCACTTGCGGCAAAGCGTATGATAGCGCTTGCAGAAACAGATGATGTTGTAACTAACTCATTTGTCCATGAAGACGCTGTAGTGAAAGTAGCAAGATCTGTAAATGTAGTACCGCCATCTTCTGACAGCTGCACTACCATCTGGTCGTCACCACTGTTATTTCTATAATCAAATGATATTTGTTTTGTACCCGGAGTGCTAAGGTCTATATACAGATCCATATCGCCTTCACCATACGTTTCGTAGCTATGGAAGCGTGCGGAGTGGGAAGCATCTGTAGAAACAGGGCTATAAGAACCACCTGTTGGAGCATCCCATGATGCATCAGTACCTTCATCGTCTCTCCTCCAGGAGTTATCGCCAGATGTTGGTGTTACTAACCAGTTTATACCCGGCCTGTCTGCGGTAAAGCATGTACCAATCCAGCTTTCAAAACCTTCGAAGAAAGGCACTGTAGCAATTGTAGCAACCGCCGGAGCGTATACCAGCTCTGTAGCTGCAGATGTATCACCCAAACCACTTATGCTGCATGACGCATATACACGATAATAAACACTTGCGGTAACGGTAGCAGTATACGAAGTACCGGTAGCGCCTGTTACATCTGTAAATGATACACCATCAGTTGATGATTGCCATTGATAGCCAAGACCAGTCATATAAACAGGTGCATCAACTGTAAGTGTTGATGAGTACGATGTACAACCTGTGGTGGTTGTAGCTGATATCGTACCTACTGTTGGAGTGCCAGAGCACGATGGCAGTGCATATATATAAAGGCTATCGATTCCTATATCTGTTGAACCATAATCTGCTACTGCCCTGAAACGTAAAATAGCGCTGCTGGCTGTAGCCGTTGTCGTTACGACTTCAGATGTCCAGCCGGCTGCTACACCAAAAGTTGATAATGGAGAGAAAGTAGCGCCACCATCAGTAGATATTTCAAGGTAAAGATTATCAAAACCATCTTCATTTATATAATCAAAAGAAATGCTTTTAGTTCCTGCGGCGCTAAGATCTACATACAAATCCATAATGCCCTTTAAACCAGCATGAGTATAACCACTATGAAAACGTGCTGAGTGACTACCTTCTGTTGACGTTGGTGTATAACCGTAGAAATCCAGATTATCCCATGATGCATCTGCACCCTGATCGTCCCTTCTCCATGAGCTATCGCCAGTTGAGGGATTTGTAAGCCAGTTAACACTAGGCCTGTCAAAAGAAAAACATGTGCCTATCCAGCTTTCAAAACCTTCAAAAAATGGTAATGTAGCAACAGTAGCGACAGGCGTAGTGTAAACCAGCTCTGTTGCTGCAGATGTATCACCAAGGCCGCTTATACTGCATGAGGCATATACACGATAGTAAACATTTGCGGTAACAGTAGCGGTATAAGAAATAGCCGTTGCACCTGAAACATCAGTAAATGATATACCATCGGTTGATGACTGCCATTGATAGCCGAGACCAGTCATATAAACAGGTGCATCAACTGTAAGTGTAGATGAATAAGTTGAGCAACCTGTAGTTCTTGTAGCAGATATCGTACCTGCTGTTGGTGTGCCAGAGCACGATGGCAGTTCATATATATACAGGCTATCGATTCCTATATCAGAAGAACCATAGTCTGCAACTGCCCTGAAACGTAAAATAGCACTGCTGGCTGTAGCTGTTGTGGTTACAAGTTCAGATGTCCAGCCGGTTGCCACACCAAGAGTTGATAATGGAGAGAATGTAACCCCACCATCTGTAGATATTTCAAGGTTAAGTTCATCTGAACCGCTTTCATTGATATAATCAAAAGAAATGCTCTTAGTTCCTGTGGCACTAAAGTCTACATAAAGATCCATAATGCCTTTTATGCCGGCATGTGTATATCCGCTATGGAAACGTGCTGAGTGACTACCTTCTGTAGACGTTGGGGTATAACCATAAGAAGTTAACGCATCCCAAGAAGCATCAGATCCTTCATCGTCCCTTCTCCAAGAGCTATCTCCGGTTGCGGGGCTTGTAAGCCAGTTAGTACTCGGCCTGTCAAAAGAATAGCAAGCGCCTATCCAGCTTTCAAAACCTTCAAAGAATGGCAAAGTGGCAACGACAGGTGCAGGGCTTGTTATCGTAAAGTGTGCTGCTACTGCTGTATCTGAGGCGCCGCCTATAGAACATACTACATAAGCACGGTAATAAGTATTGGTAACTGAAATGCTTGCTGTGTATGTAGCATCAGTAGCACCAGATACATCAGTCCATGTAAGGCTATCTGTTGATGACTGCCATTGATAAGATAAGCCTGCAGTTGTACCCGTGCTTAACGACAGCGTAGTTGTAAATGCAGTGCAACCAACAAGCTGTGTAGCAGCTACAGAACCTGCAACCGGTGTGCCGGAACAGATATCCTCAGATGAGGCAGCCATGATAGCTGTGATACCCAGACCGCCGGTTTTCTTTACTGTAATGCTATTAATTGTCTTTGAGTAGTCGGATGGGTCAATGGTTAATAACCTTTCAAACAAAGAAGGGGAAGTAGAAGTCCCATCCGTATGATCATCAGTAGTACTTACACGGCCTATAGCATTTATGCTACCACCAGATGAATACCAGTCAGGGTATGATATAGAGGTGAATGTTTCTGTAGTACCGTCAGAGAAATTTACTGTAAATGAAACAGTGCTGGTGCCACTGCCCGATGTACCGAGCATGTATAACGCCCCCGCAGACTGAGGTGTAACAAAAGACAATACACAGCTATCACCTACGAGCCTTAAACGGGCAGCATTGTTAGACGAGTAGTCTGCCAGCTGAAAGGTAAGGCCTGTAGTTAATGTACTTGCCAGGGAACCACCTGTGGGTAAAAAATAAGTGGGCGTATACCCGCTGCTGGAATAATCTTCAGCAACGAAGGCATAGCCGGCGCTATCAAAACCATCGATCATAAATGATGATATAGATGAGCTTGCCGCGGCTGCCCCGTTTGAGATAACATCCGCATTATAACCCGTGAGGGCGATAGGCGCGAAGGTTGCATACGATGACAAACATGCCATTGCAAGCAATAAGGATAGCGTAAACTTTTTCATGAGAGTGAAGATTTAATCAGGTTAAAATTAAGGAAGTAGTACCTGCTAAAGTTCACATTACCGCAAAATGACAATTAATGTACAATGTGTTAAAATGATCTTTTGTTACAGGATAACGACACTTTATTAATTACAAAGCAATACTTCTAATTATCAAACAATGAGTTACACCAACATATACACATTATAATAAACGTAAAATATACAGATTTGATAAGAAAAATCTAATCTTTTTCATCTTTAAATTAACATTGTCTTACCAATAATATTGTGCCTATGTTAATGATATTTTAAGTTTTAGTTAAAGTAAACATAATCTCGTTCTTGGGCATCGTTCATATCTTCATTGCAATATAATTGTATGTCTTCCGCATTATCTTTATCGCATGAATACCATTTCTCATCCTTCATCTGTTCTTGATAAAGGATCATCAGCCATTATTAAAGACAATGCGCTGCACGCAGAAAATGCAGGATGGCTTACCGATACACTACTTGAGTTAGCATATAAGCAAAACTGGCTACAGTTGCTGACGCCTGCATGTTATGGTGGCATGGAGATGCCATTGCCTGATGCCGTTGCTATCGAAGAAGCCATAGCATATAACGATGGCAGCATGGGTTGGGTTATAACGCTTTGTGCAGGTGCCGGTTGGTTTGGTGGTTTCATCGACCCATTACTTGCACAACATATTTTTAAAGAACCAAGTGTGTGTGTAGCAGGTAGCGGCAGTGTTAGCGGCACGGCAGAGATCAGCGATGATGGCTATATACTCAATGGTACCTGGCAATATGCAACCGGCACCCCTTGTGCCACTGTATTTACCGCAAACTGCTACATTACACAAAACGGGCAACAACTAAAAGACGAACAGAACAACCCAATAGTCCGAGCCTTTATATTACTGAAGGATGAAGTAATCATACTACCTACATGGAATAAGATGGGCATGATAGCGACTGCAAGCCATTCATTTAAGGTAAGCAACCTGTCCGTAAATACACAACGCGCATTTGATATTAATACCACATCACCGGTCATCGATGCTCCTTTATATCGTTATCCTTTTCTGCAACTGGCCGAAGTAACACTTACTGCCAACATATCGGGCATAGCGATGCATTTTATAACATTGTGCGAAGACCTGTTCCGTAAAAAGAAGGACCGCAAGGGTACATTGCTTGCCGATACAGATGATGTAAGGATAGCTATGAATAATGCACATAAACAAATGGATACTGCACGGCAAATATTCCATGATACACTACATACATCGTGGCAGGCATGTGTGGCAGGCACTATAGATACTACACTGCTACAAAAAGTAAGCAGTACATCACATATCTTAACAAACACGGCACGCACCTGCGTCAACAACTTATATCCATACTGTGGGCTATTTGGAGCAGAGCATGATAATGAGCTGAACCGCGTGTGGCGCGACCTACATACGGCGGCACAGCATCCGCTACTTGTGTTTGCGGAAAGTAATGAGTAAGTAGTCGATTAAATGTTGTTTGTGGCATTGGTTTTGATGTATGTTAGTTAAGAAAAGCTGTTGTTATGACACTTAGCGAAACATGGTTCTTAGAAGGGTATATAGATTTTGAATTACAGAAATACAGACTGCTTGCTTATCTGCAAGATGTGAAAAAATACTTCAACGAAACGAAGCTGTATCCAAAACTATCTGATGTGATCTTTCATTACAATAACCTCTCCTCTTTTATAGATAGTAAGAAGTTTTTGCAAGAGCATTTCCCCAAGCACGTAGAAGGCATTTATGCACAAACGCTGGATATCATTTATAAGAAGATGATAACTGACAGTGAGCTAATGCAGGAGATACAACACATAACACAGTACGCGCTCGATGAGCTGAAAAGCACTATAAGCAGCGGCACAGAGATATACGACCTGGTAGAGAAGCAACTGCACATAGAGCCAGTAGGCATAGTGCCACTATATAAAAACGAAGGCTACCTGTTGCTGCAGTATAGCCAATATGCAGAAATACGCGCTTACAATTATACCATCACTCTGTTTGAGCATAAAGATGCAAAATATAAGGGGATAAGGGTGCAGTATATGGATAGCTGGAACAAGAGCATTGTAAATACCTATTCACAAATAAAGCGCGATATCATACGTCTGAACCGTACGTTGCCGAACCCCGCTGTATATAGTGTAGAGTTCCCGATGAACGTGCCGCTGGATGAAACCCTACTGCCTATTGCCAAGCGGGTACTGGTTAGGTATATAGATGTTGCCTGACTATTTCTTCGTTACCTTATCATCGCTGCCGAATTTCATTTCATTATCGTCCAGCTTTTTGTCTATAAGCAATTCGCGCGGGTCTATGACTACTTTGTACGGTTTTTCATTAAGTGGTATCTGCAATACAGTTTTGCCACCCTTTAATTTAAACTGCACCAGCCGCATCATCTTGCTTGATGTTTTGTAAATACCAACCTCTACGTAATCGTTAGACGCCACAGAATCTTCTTTACCTGCACCATCAGCCTGTAGCTTTTTGGATGATACGGTTATATCAGCGATATACCCACTACCCTGCTTTGTAAGGTGTACATCATCTATCTTATTATCGTAGAGCACTATCTTTTGAAAAGCATCTGTAAGTACATACTGTAATGAATCAGGCGTTACCTGTCGCAGGCATGCAAGAAAGTCGAGCGTAGTAGGATATGGTGCACCTTTGAATGCATACTTATCTATGAAGCGTTTTATGGCAATATTTAGTGAATCCTCACCAAGATATTTGCTGAGCGCATGCATCATAATTCCGCCCTTCTCGTAGAGTATATAAGCCTGCCCTGCATCTACATAAGCAAGCGGCTTTTCTTTTTCTGATTCATTAGAGCGGGCAAGCAAATACTTATCCATAGCTATGTGCAGAAACTTCTTTATCTTATCATCGCCATACTCTTTTTCCATAACCATGATGGCACCGTACTGGGCAAGCGTTTCAGAGAGCATGTTCGAGCCCTCCACATCTGCACCTATCACCTGGTGCGCAAACCACTGATGCGCTACCTCATGTGCGGTAACATAGAATGGGTAGTCAATATCTTCTTTACTGCTATCATCTACATCCGCGATAAAGCCTATACCTTCTGAGAAGGGTATAGTATTAGGAAAGGATTGTGCAAAAGTGGAGTAACGGGGAAACTCAAGAATGCGCACCTGTTGGTGCTGATAAGGCGAGAAGTTGGTACTGTAATATTGCAGCGCCTTCTTCATACCATTGAACATACGGCCGAGGTTATACTCATGCCCTTTCTGATAGTATATCTCAAGATCTATATTATTCCACTTTTCTTTTTTGGTCGTATATCTCGCAGAAAGAAAGGAATAAAAATTCAGAATAGGTTTATCCATTTTGTAATGGAAATAATGCCTGCCATTCTCCGTCCATTCGCGTTGCAGGTAGCCCGGCGCGATAGCCGTTTGATCGGGTACGGTGCTTACGGTTGCATCGAACGAAATAAAATCGGCATCCTGTACGAATGCATTGTCCATGTATGCCGCTGTATCTGTTATCGGGTTTGCAGTAGGCCTGTAGCCCAGCCCGTGTTTCTTACGACGGTTATTATCCGTAAGCTCAAGTCCGCGATAATAACCGATATATGGCAGAAACTGCTCATTGTTTACAAATGTGCCGTTGTACAGCGGAGTACTTAGCCCTGAGAAGTCGTGCTGAAAGCCATGGTTATTCATATCGAGATTGAACGATATACCCACTGAGTCACCAGGCATCAGTGGAGTAGCTAGTTTGTATATGCGATAGATAATAGCAGAATCGTTGTACACTAATTGGGCGGGCTGCTCAAATGTTATTGTATGGATGGTAACTGCATTAGGTATAAGTACATGAATAGAGTCTACAGCATGCGTAGTCTTATTCTTCAACATGTAGGTACCCGAAGTATGTAAACTGCGTTCTTGCGGGAAGATATCTACACGCAATTGCACATCTGTGATCTTAGGTTGGGGAGTGTGCTCATATTTCTTATACTTTTTTTCATAAGAAGCCTGCTGCTCTTCCTGCTGATATTGTGTATAAAATTTATTTTCCACATTAGTATTATAGTAGATAAAGCTGCCACAACCAATAAATATAACAGCACTCAAAATAAGTACTACCCACGACGGACGATTGTCGCGATCACGCGCATGTGCAAAACGAAGTTTCAATTCGCCTTCGCTACCACGTGCCCATAGCAAGCTGGATAATACAGCCAACATCAATGCAAAGCCCCCCCAGTATATCTTGTATATAAAATATGGAAAGACCGCGTGCCCAAAACCATTCATTGCAGAATACATAACTCCCGGATCTGAAGAGAACACAAACAGATTGTGCTTGAGCACCAGCTGCGCAAAGAAGGTGTTCCAGAAATAGAACAGTGCTACAATGAAGTAACCCAGATATTTATTGCTTACCAGTGTCTGTACAAATACAGCCAATATCGCCAGTAACCACAGATCCAGTAATTTAAAGCCGAAGAGATATTCTACATACAGCCAAATCTCAAAATGTGTATAACCTTTAAAAAGCTGCACGATGATGCCACATACCATTATAACACACAGAAGTATTACCTGCATGAACATAATACCGGATAGCTTGCTTATATATAGTACCCAGTTAGGTACCGGCATTGCATCGAGTATATTACTCATTCTATAATCGCGGGCACGCCATACCAGTTCGCCTGCGAACATGATAGTGAGTATAACGATAAACAAACTGAACGTACCACCAAAAGACTCTACCATTTCGTATGTTACAGGAAAGGTAGTTGTATCATATATTTTGCCTATCTGCAATGAAACAAGAAACAGGAACAGCATTCCGAATAATAGTATTATACGGAAATAAGTGTTTCGCCAAAGTGTAAGGCATTCATTGACACATAAACCCCAAAGGTTCTTTAGATGTGTACCTGCGGTGAAAGCCTGATTAACTTTCGGTAAGCTTTCCCTTCTGAAGAATGTAGGTATAAACGTAAGTTTGGAGCTATCGGCAAGTTTAGGTTTTCTGAAAAATAGTTTGCGTGGGCTGGATGTAAAGGAGAAATATGAGTAGCCAATAAACCAGATGATACAGGAAAGGCCAAGCCATAAAACACGGTTCCAAAGAAACAAACCCTGCATGCGCAGGTTAAGGTGGTTCTTGTCATATGTGCTCCAGTATTTTGTAATAGTGCGTTTGGCAAAGTTACCCATAGGATCTACCAGTGCGGCAACAGATTGCTTATCGAGCGAGCTGAATATAGAATTGGATACACCTGTAGCAACAAAGAATATAATAAGTGACAACCAGATAACAAATATATCGCGTGCAATAAGGCTTACAGCAAAGAATATAACTCCATCTATAATAGCATTCGGTACGATGGTCTGGAAGTAGGTATGTATATATGGCGCTAACATAAACGCCTCAACCTTGTCAGGGTTAACGTTTGGCATAGCATAGCCCAGCATTAAACCAAAGGCGGGACCGGTAAGTATCAGTAATGCAATAAATAATGATGCAGAAAAACGCCCAAAGAGATAATCGAACTTAGATACGGGTGTTGTAAAGATCATTGTGTAGGTATTGTTCTTAAAATCTTTCAACACCGCGTTGCCAATGATAGCTACGATAATTATTAGCCCTATGTAATTATTGATAGCAGAAAAGAACGCATCAATAACTATTGGTGAATTTGCAAAAACCTTTTCACCAAAGAATACGGCATTGGTATCGAAAGCGCCACCTACCAACAGTGCTACAAAGTAGGTGACCAGCAACAGAATGCCAAAGTATATGTAGGTAGATACAGACCGCGTGAGCCTTCTTACCTCGAAAGAAAATATAGAACCAAGCATAGAGGTCAGGATCAAATGATGTTAGAGAAATAGATGTCTTCCAGTGTAGCCTTTTCTGACTTGAAGCCATTACCAGGATCAGTATCGCTATTAATATAAACGACCATTGTTCCGCCCGATAATTTTGCCAGTACCATCTTATAATCTTCCTGGTACTTTGACACCTCGCTTTTTTCTACACGTTTACTCCACACCTTATGCTCCAGACTTTTTACCAGATCTTCAGGATTGCCACGTTGTACTACCTTGCCACCCGCTATGATAGCCATATCGCGGCATAGCTCGCTAACGTCATCCACTATATGTGTGGAGAGTATCACGATTATGTTCTCCCCTATCTCGCTGAGCAGGTTATTAAAACGAAGCCGCTCTGCAGGATCGAGACCCGCAGTAGGTTCATCTACTATTATTAGTTTAGGATCGCCGATCAGGGCTTGTGCAATGCCAAAGCGTTGCTTCATACCTCCTGAATAACCGCCAAGGTATTTATTACGATGGTTATACAGGTTCACCTGCTCCAGCAATGCTTTTACCAGTTCTTTACGTTCTGCATTGTTAGAGATACCCTTCATACGCGCTATGTAATGCAGCATTTCTTCAGCAGACACTTTTGGGTACACACCAAATTCCTGCGGTAGATAACCGAGCACTTTCCTTAACTCCTGCTTCTGCCTAAAGACGTCAATATCACCAAACATAATACTTCCAATATCCGCATCCTGCAGCGTAGCTATGGTGCGCATAAGTGTAGACTTGCCAGCACCGTTAGGACCCAGCAGCCCGAACATGCCGTTAGAAATATCGAGCGATATATCCTGCAGGGCTTGTACGCCGTTAGGATATGTCTTTGACAGGTTATTGATCCGTAACATTATAGTTAGTTTAGAACCAGCAAAATAGATATTTCTTTTCAGCTATTTTAGTGAATGTCCCGTTAATATAAATATCCCCTTCTGAGTACCCTATATATGTACCGGCTCATCGAGCTGATGATGGTCTTCTGCCAGTTCCACTTCTTTGTGTGTTGGCATAAGTATGAGCCTTAGGGTGGTATCATTGGTAAAGTAGCTTATCATCCAGTCGATGAATATGGTGAGCTTGTTCTTAACACTGAGTATGAGCATAAGGTGCAAAAACATCCATGTGAGCCACGCCAACCTTCCTTGAAAACTGAACGATGGCAAGTCGACTACTGCTTTATGCTTACCTACGGTGGCCATAGTACCGGGGTTCTTGTAAGAAAATTCTTTGAGGGGGCGATTGTGGATGATGTTCTTTATGTTACTTGCCAGGTTTTTGGCCTGATTGATGGCGACATTTGCCAACTGTGGATGGCCCTTAGGAAACTCCTTTGTTTCCATATAAGCTACATCGCCCAGCGCGAAAACATTTTCCATGCCCTCAATGCGATTATATAGGTCAACCTTTATCCTGTTGCCGCGTACCAATACTTCTTTAGGAATACCTGCGGGTACGTTGCCCATTACCCCCGCAGTCCATATCATATTACGGGTAGGTATTTTAGTACCATCTTTGAAGGTTATCACCTTGCCATCGTAATCCTGCACAATTGTATTTAGCTGCAACTTTACGCCCATATTCTCCAAATATTGCTGTGACTTTGTCTGCGATGGCACACTCATGTTTTGCAATGTGTGCTGCATGCCCTCTACAAGATATATGGTAAGCTTAGAAAAATCCATATCTGGATAGTCCTTAGGCAATACGTTCTTTTTCATTTCTGCCAGCGCACCGGCAAGCTCCACACCTGTTGGTCCGCCGCCTACCACTACTATGTTCATAATTGCATCCAGTTCCTCAGGAGTTGCGTTGAGGGCATCCTCAAAGTTCAACAGTATCCTGTTGCGTAAAGCAATGGCCTCATTAACCGACTTCATTGGGTAGGCATACTGCTCGAAGTTCTTATTACCAAAAAAGTTAGATGTGCAGCCGGTAGCCACAACGAGGTAGTCGTAACTAAATGTGCCTGCATCGGTTATTACCTGCTTGCCGTTTGTATCTACCCGTTCTATATTGGCTATGCGGATATGTATATTTTTTTCGCCCTGAAAAACTTTACGTAAAGGGAAGGAGATGGCACTTGGCTCAAGGCGGGCCGTAGCTACCTGGTAGAATAATGGTTGAAATTGGTGGAAATTATACTGGTCTATCACCGTTATATCGCAACCCGTATCCTTTATCCTCCTTGCGAGTTGAAGACCTGCAAAACCGGCACCGAGTATCACTATCTTTTTATTCGCCATAATATTATCTTTTATTATACAAAACTACGCCACTTGTAAACCACCCTACTCCCAATAAAAACTATACCTGTATCAATAAAAAAACTGCGATACGGATTTACCATATCGCAGTTAAAATATAATCTGTTCAGTATTAGCGGGCAATATTCACTGCGCGCAGTTCCCTGATTACGGTCACTTTTATCTGACCAGGATACTGCATCTCTTTTTGTATTTTTTCAGCTATGTCGAAAGACAGTTTATCGCTATCAGCATCACTTATCTTATCTGCTTCTACCATTACACGAAGCTCACGGCCAGCCTGTATCGCATACGCCTTTTCTACACCTGTATAAGCCATTGCAAGATTTTCGAGGTCCTTGATACGCTGCAGATAGCTTTGCATCATTTCGCGGCGGGCACCGGGGCGCGCACCACTTATAGCATCACAAGCCTGAACGATAGGCGATATGATGTAGGTCATCTCCATTTCATCATGGTGGGCGCCTATCGCATTAACAATAGCAGCATGCTCACCAGCCTTTTCGGCAACCTTAGCACCCAACAATGCGTGGCTCAATTCTGTTTCTTCATCAGGCACCTTGCCTATATCGTGTAACAGACCGGCACGTTTTGCCAGCTTTATCACTTTTTGTCCAAGGCCTAATTCCGCAGCCATGATACCACAAAGGTTTGCTGTTTCCTTAGAGTGCATCAACAGATTCTGTCCGTAAGATGAGCGGAAACGCATCTTACCTACAAGGCGCACAAGGTCTTTATGCAGGCCATGTACCCCAAGCTCTATAATAGTACGCTCCCCTATTTCCATTATCTGCTCTTCGAGCTGCTTCTTGGTCTTTTCCACAACCTCCTCGATACGGGCAGGGTGTATACGTCCATCCTGTACGAGACGCTGTAAAGAAAGACGTGCTATCTCGCGACGGAGCGGATCGAAACAACTAAGTACTATAGCCTCAGGGGTATCATCTATTATAAGGTCAACACCGGTTGCAGCTTCCAGCGCACGGATATTACGTCCTTCACGACCTATTATCTGGCCCTTTATCTCATCACTTTCCAGGTTAAACACGGTAATGGCATTTTCTATAGCCTGCTCAGATCCAAGACGTTGTATGCTTTGTATAATTATCTTCTTGGCTTCCTTACTTGCGTTGATCTTCGCTTCTTCCATTATCTCCTTCACATGCGCCATAGCACGTGTACGAGCCTCTTCCTTCACCATTTCTATCAGTTCAGCTTTAGCCTCTTCTGCAGATAGATTAGCTACCTTTTCCAGCTTCTTTATATGCTCTTCCTGATGTTTTTCCAGTTCCTGACGTTTAGCATCCAGTTCCTGGCGTTTTACATTTACAACCTCTACCTGGCGCTCCAGATTTTGTTTAGCCTGTTCGTTTTCCTGTACCTGACGCTGTAAGGCTGAATTTTTGTCGTTTACTGCCTGCTGTTGCTGTTTTACACGCGCTTCGTTCTCTACAAGCTTGATATTACGCTGGGTAACATCCTTTTCGTGCTCGCTCTTTAACTGTAAAAAATGTTCCCTTGCTTCGAGTAATTTCTTTTCCTTAAGTGTCTCAGCAAGTGTTTTGGCATCTTCTATTGTCTTTTTGGCTCTTGCCTCAGCATCGGCTACCTGGCGTTCTGTGTTCTTAGAGAATATTAATTTGCCTATAAATATTCCTATTAGTAAGGCTACTACCCCTACGATAGCAGCAATTATTGCGGGTTCCATAATTCTTTGTAGATTTTATATGATAAATATTCATTTATACCATCTGTAAATTATTAAATAATATAATCGATGGTTAAATTTTGCTGGCTAAGATAAAGAAAGATTTCGGTATAGAAATTACAGAAGCCCATACATATAATTACGTAATGTTTAAAACTTCTTTCTGCTGACGTTGCAACGCATATTACCTTTATACCGTCCTTTATTATTAATATGGTATTGACCTACTCCTATTGCAACGTATCTATAATGCCTGTGCGCAAGGAACCAAACCACCGTGCGGAGCAAATAACACAGTTATTATTTGGCGAAAAGGCTGAAGTAACAGAGATAGACAATAAAGAATGGGCACGTATACGTGGCGAGTGGGACGGCTATGAGGGCTGGTGCAAAGTATCGCAGTTGAAACTTGTGAATAAAAAAGAGTACCGGAAAGAAACAAAGTATATAGCCGCCACACATACCGACAAATTAATATTTGTGCAAAACGAGATGGTTTTACCGCTTGGCAGCGAGCTGGCAGGCATGAAAGGTGGCAGGATAATACCTGTAAATGAAGCCGGGAAATTTAAAGGGAAGAAATCCATTATTAAGAATGCTACTATAAGTTGTGAAGCATTAAAAGCTGCAGCGTTGCAATATATGAATGCTCCGTACCAATGGGGCGGCAGGAGCATAGCCGGCATAGACTGCTCAGGACTAACGCAGATGGCTTACAAGTTGTGTAATAAGGTATTACCACGTGATGCCAGCCAGCAGGCACAGGAGGGCGAATTAGTTGATTTTCTGCAACACTCAAAATGTGGCGACCTAGCATTCTTTGATAATGCAGAAGGCACAATAGTACATGTAGGCATACTAATAGATGAAAGCACAATTATACATGCTACAGATACAAGCGGCCGTGTGGTATGCGACCGTATAGACCAGGGAGGCATAATAAGTATCAGCATGAAAAAACGCACACATAACTTGCGTATGGTACGCCGCTATTTTTAATACATTCATATATTATTTCCAAAAATACAGAATACGTCTTAGTATGACGATTCTTGCATTATCTTTGCCGTCCATTTTTTTTAATAGCAAAACCTTTTGCAATAAACAAACGTTAACTATTTATGCAAAAATTACAATTACCCGGACAAACGAATTTCTACAAAGGAAAAGTACGCGACGTATACACTATCGCTGATAAATATATGGCGATGATCGTGAGCGATCGTATATCGGCCTTTGATGTGGTGCTACCCCGCCCTATCCCTTATAAAGGACAAGTGCTAAACCAAATTGCAGCACAGTTCCTCGATGCTACAAGCGACATAGTTCCTAACTGGAAGATAAGCGTACCATTGCCTAACACTACCATTGGCTACAAATGTGATACATATCCGGTAGAAATGGTGGTGCGTGGTAATCTTACAGGACATGCATGGCGCACTTATAAAAGCGGCAAGCGCGAGCTATGCGGAATTGCAATGCCAGATGGTATGAAGGAAAATGATTTTTTTGAAAAACCGATCATTACTCCTACTACAAAGGCACATGAAGGCCATGATGAAGATATATCAAGAGAGGAGATAATAAGCAGCGGGCTTGTATCCAAAGAAGAGTATGAGCAGCTTGAAAAATATACGCTTGCATTGTTTGAGCGTGGCCGTGAAATAGCTAAAGAGCGTGGTCTGATACTTGTAGATACAAAGTATGAGTTTGGCCACATAGGTGATACAATATACCTGATAGACGAAATACATACGCCTGACTCATCGCGCTACTTCTACATGGAAGAATATGACGAACGCCAGAAGAAAGGTATACAGCAAAAGCAACTTTCTAAAGAGTTTGTTCGTGAGTGGCTTATGGAAAATGGCTTCCAAGGACAGGAAGGACAACAGATACCAGAAATGACCGACGAAGTTATAGCACGTATATCTGAACGTTACATAGAATTATATGAAGTGGTAACCGGCAAGACCTTTGTGAAGCATGATGTAAACTATGCTGATGAAGAGAAAAAGCTGGTAGAGGCAATTAGTAAATTAGGAAAATAGAAATTACACAGAGCCAGACAATGTCTGGCTTTTTTCTTAAATTTACTTTGTAAAATAAATGTATGACAGTTGCAGCAGTGAAGCAAAGACTACATGATATCATTGAGCATGCCGATAGTAAAAAACTTAAGGCTATCTATACTTTGCTTGAAAATGACAGTGAGGAGGATAATTATGCATTGAACGCCTCTATTCAACGAGGTATAGAAGACTTAGAAAAAGGTCTGACTCGCCCTCATGAAGAAGTTATGGCAGGAATAAGGAAACACTATAAACTATGAGTTTGTTGATAAAGTGGTCTAAAGAGGCCGAATTAACAGCAACTCAAAATATGGATTACATAATTGAAAATGGGGCGTTAAAGTACTTCAGCAATTTTTGGATGATATAGAAACCACATTACAACAATTAAAGAAAAATTCGCTATTATACCCACTACATTATTCGTCAAAAGATATACGAAAGTACAAAATCAATAAGCGGGTTACTTTATTATAAAGTGGGTAACAAAACGTTAGTACTAATAACTTTTTGGAGTACTTACCGCAACCCTAACGACCTGAAATTATAATCTCAAAAATATTCAATAGCGTTTCAAATGTCAACAACAAATACTTCTCATAGAGTTATACACGCCCCTACCGGCAATACACTTACCTGCAAAAACTGGGTGACAGAAGCCGCATATCGCATGATACAGAATAATCTGGACCCTGATGTAGCGGAACGCCCCGAGGACCTGGTAGTATATGGCGGGATAGGCAAGGCCGCACGTAACTGGGAAAGCTATGATAAGATATTGGAGTGCCTGCGTAACCTGGAAGAAGATGAAACACTGATGGTGCAGAGTGGCAAGCCTGTGGGCGTGCTACGGTCGCATAAAAATGCACCGCGTGTACTTATTGCCAATTCAAACCTTGTAGGCCGATGGGCAACCTGGGAGCACTTCCGCGAACTGGAAGCGAAGGGGTTGATGATGTACGGACAGATGACCGCCGGTAGCTGGATATATATAGGCTCGCAAGGAATAGTGCAGGGCACTTATGAAACTTACTTATCGCTTGCCAATATACATTACAAGGGCACACTGAAAGGAACGCTGAATGTAACAGCAGGTCTTGGCGGTATGGGTGGCGCGCAGCCACTTGCCATTACCATGAACGAGGGTGTGTGCCTCGCAGCGGAAATGGAAGAATGGCGCATGCAGAAGCGTGTAGAAACAAGATACCTTGATGTGTATTTTAAAGATATAGACGAGGCAATAGACCGTGCCCTTGATGCGAAAGCAAAAGGCGAAGCACTATCAATAGGCGTAGCATGTAATGTAGTAGACCTTTTACAAAGATTAATAGACAGGAATATTGTTCCTGATACACTTACTGACCAGACATCCGCGCACGATGAACTTATAGGTTATTTCCCTGAAGGGCTTAGTGTGGCGGAAGCTAATACACTACGCGAGGCAGACCCTGAAACGTATATGAGCCGCTCGCTGGACACGATGGCAAAGCATGTAAGGCAGATGCTGGAACTGCAAAAACGTGGTGCTATAACATTTGACTATGGCAACAACCTGCGCGGACAAGCGCACGATAAACGCGATGTAAAGAACGCATTTGACTTCCCGGGCTTTGTACCGGCTTATATACGGCCATTATTTTGCGAAGGCAAAGGGCCTTTCCGCTGGGTAGCGCTTAGTGGCGACCCTGAAGATATTTATACTACAGATAAGGCGCTGATGGAACTGTTTCCAGACAATAAAGGGCTGCACCGCTGGCTGAAGATGGCTCGTGAAAGGATCGCATTCCAGGGATTGCCTGCACGTATCTGCTGGCTGGGCATGGGCGACCGTGAAAAAGCAGGGCTGTTATTTAATGAACTTGTACGCACAGGAAAAGTAAAAGCTCCAATAGTGATAGGCCGCGATCACCTGGATACAGGATCGGTAGCCTCGCCAAACCGTGAAACAGAAGCTATGAAGGATGGTAGTGATGCCGTTGCAGATTGGCCAATACTGAATGCGCTTATCAATACCGCAGGGGGTGCCAGTTGGGTATCATACCATCATGGTGGTGGCGTGGGTATGGGCTACTCGCTGCATGCTGGTATGGTGATCGTAGCAGATGGCACACAGGATGCTGAAGAGCGCCTGCGCCGTGTGTTATTTAACGACCCTGCGATGGGTGTGATACGCCATGCTGATGCGGGGTATGAGCTAGCACAAGAAACAGCAGAAAAATTCGGGCTGAACCTATAAGCTATTGGTTTACTGACATTATTCTTTTACGCTGCTTTGAGCCCCATATGGACATCTCCTTTATGATGGGCTGTAGTGTATTGCCATATTCTGTAATAGCATACTCTACCGTCACAGGCTTGGTATCGAAAACAGTACGGGTGATGAGCTGATTTATTTCGAGCTCTTGCAGCTCTTTTGAGAGCATCTTGGCGCCGATACCCTCTATCTCGCGCTGCAACTCCATAAAGCGTTTATTGCCGAATGTGAGCGCGCTGATAATTGAGATCTTCCATTTGCCATTTACAATGCTCAGCGTATCATTAATAGACCGCAGATGCCCGGTACATTCAGGTTTGTTGTGTTGCATTTTTCCTATTATATTATTTGCATGATAGTTTACTGAAGGAAACCACTATACAAAAGGGAAGTACTATCTAAAGTAAAGTAAGTTAGTGCAACTTTGCATGCTAAACAAATAAATAAAATGAAAGGCATAAAAGTTACTTACTGGATAACTACAATTTTTATTTCGCTGATGATGCTAATGTCTGTATTTATGTACCTGACCGCGCCACAAGTAAAAGCAGGGTTTGCACATCTTGGCTACCCTGATTATTTCAGAGTAGAACTGGCAATAGCTAAATTTCTGGGTGTGATTGCATTGCTGGCACCGGTAAAAGGGCGCATAAAAGAATGGGCATACTTTGGCTTCTTTGCCTGCTTTGTTTCTGCATTCATAGCCCACACTACCGTGGGTGACCCTGCAAACACATGGGTATGGTACTCGTAGCAACTGCAATTCTGCTTACCTCTTACTTTACCTACCATAAGATGAATGATGTAGCAAAGAATTAATGCTCATTTACATAATATTCTAAACGGATGGCAATATTGCTATCCGTTTTTTATTGGTATTTGTGATGCGGGGTATACCTGATGAATGCCAGTCATGGACGAAGAACTGGTAAAAATGATAGAAACTATCGTGCGGGCTTATCTCAGAAAGTGTGAAATTCGAAGAAATAAAGCTGTAACTCATTTAATCTTTTATAGCTTTATCGAAAATCCCCTTTATGACACATCTTTTATTAATGACCGAAGCGACAAAAGATCTTCTAATTGTATTAGCTATTGGTGGCATTGCAGGCTTGCTTGCAAGCTTTATAATGCCGGGCCGTGGTTTCGGGCTTATCGTTACTATACTTTTGGGTATCGCCGGCGGCTGGTTGGCTAATAAGTACTTGTATAAGTACCTCACCTTTATGGATGATGGGCTGCTAAAGGAGATAGTGGCATCTACTATAGGCGCTATGATATTGATACTTATTATCAACCTTTTCAGGTCTAAACGAGATAGAGATTATTGATGGCTTAGGACACCATAACTGAATAAGATAACAGGCACGACAATGTGCCTGTTATTTTTTCCGCTTCTTTGATGCTTTCGCATGTTTATTAAAATCAAGTGCAAGACCTATCCAATAGTCAAGGTCTTTTTTTGAGCCCATGCCTGTTTCATCTATTATCACATAGCCACTCATTCGGCGTTTTATAAAATCAAGGGTGCGGCACCCACGCATCTCCACCGCTGAATCATGTAATGCAGGATCTATCCGGCACATTAATTCATCTTTCATTACGCCAACGCACATCTTATCATTGTACATAAAAACAAGCCCACCCATCATCACTTTTTCTTCAACGTTCGGTAATAGTTCGAAACGTTCGCGTATTCTGTCTGCAAGTTTTTCGTTGTAAGCCATTAGTACACAGTATTTGACAAGAATGTAAAGGTTCAACTTCTTATATTAATCTACAAATTGCCATACGACAATCTACGTTTATAGTCACAAAAAATCCCAGTTACCGAAGTAACTGGGATCATCTTTTAAATCCGGCAGCTTATTTCAAGACCACCAGTTATTAATCACTATTTGACCAATGTCATCTTACCTCTGAATATTTTATCACCCGCATCTGCTTTGATGATATAGTTTCCGGAAGGTAGGCTGCTGATATCAATGGTTGTTTGTGCAGGTTGATTGTTCACAACGTTTTTCGTCATAACCACCTTGCCTGTAAAGTCCATAATACTTATGGCCACATTACCTGTTTCTGGTAACTCTATATTGAAAACGCCTGTCGAAGGATTAGGATACATTTTCAATTCGCTTATAGTTGCCACTACAGTATTTACAGCGGAAACACTGTCACACTCTTCAACGGTAAGTACTTTTACCACATACGTAGCAGTATCAGATCCGCAAACATTAGTAACGGAATAGTTGATTGTGTCATATCCAGGAGTAACACCGGTTACTATACTTGCTGCTACGGTTGCATTACCGTTGGTAGCGCTCCATACACCACCTGTTGCTGCATCTGTTAGCGTTATAGTAGACGCCATACATACATAAGTAGCTCCGCTGATAGTGCCTGCAACTGCAGGTGCATTAACGATGAGAGACTGGCTATCTGCTACCGATCCGCAACTGTTGCTAACTGTATAAACAATAGTATCTGTACCTGCGGTAACACCTGTTGCTACACCTGATGCCACGGTTGCACTACCATTAGTAGCACTCCATACGCCACCTGTTACGCTTGCAGTAAAGGTTGTTGTTGAGCCGATACATACATTAGATGCTCCACCGCTGATAGTACCAGCAACAGCCGGTGCATCAATGATGATAGACAGACTGTCTGTCACTGATCCGCAACTATTAGTGCGGGTATACAAAATAGTATCTGTACCAGCGGTAACACCTGTTACAACACCTGCTACTACTGTTGCATGACTGTTGATAGCGCTCCATACGCCACCAGTGACACTTGCAGTAAGGGTTGCTGTTGAACCGATACAGACATTAGATGCTCCACTAATTGTACCTGCAACTACAGGAGCATCGACAGTGATCGACTGACTGTCTGCCACTGATCCGCAACTGTTGCTAACTGTATAAATAATGGTATCTGTGCCTGCGGTAACACCTGTTACCACACCAGCCGCTACGGTTGCATGACCATTAATAGCACTCCATACGCCACCTGTAACGGTTGCAGTAAAGGTTGCTGTTGAGCCAAGACACACATTAGCTGCTCCACTGATAGTACCTGCAACTGCCGGTGCATCAACTATGATAGACTGACTGTCTGCCACTGATCCACAACTGTTACTAACTGTGTAAACAATAGTATCTGTGCCTGTTGCAACACCTGTTACAACACCTGCCGCTACGGTTGCTTTACCATTAGTAGCGCTCCATACACCGCCTGCAGCACTTGCAGTAAATGTTACTGTTGCACCTGCGCATACATTTGCAGCGCCGCTTAACGTGCCAGCTACAAGTGTAGTGTCTACAGTTATTGGCTGTGTTGTTACACTAACACCACAACCTGTTGTTACAGTATATTCTATAGTATCTGCACCACCGGTAACACCTGTTACCACGCCTGCTGCTACTGTTGCATTACCATTAGTAGCACTCCATACGCCGCCTGTTACACTTGCAGTAAGTGTTACAGCTGAACCATGACATACACTAGATACTCCAGTGATCGTACCTGAAACTGCTGGTATATCAATGATGATAGACTGGCTGTCTGCTACTGATCCACAACTGTTAGTACGTGTGTAAATGATAGTATCTGTGCCTGTGGTAACGCCCGTTACAACACCCGCAGCTACGGTTGCATTACCATTGGTAGCACTCCATACGCCGCCTGTAGCACTTTCGGTAAGTGTTACTGTTGAACCGGTACATACACTTGAAGAACCGCTGATAGCGCCTGCAACAAGTGTAGTATCTACAGTTATTGCCTGAGATGCCACACTAACACCGCAACCTGTTGTCACAGTATATTGTATAGTATCTGCACCACCGGTAACACCTGTAACTACGCCTGCGGCTATAGTAGCATTACCATTAGTAGCACTCCATACGCCACCTGTAGAGTCGGCGGTGAAAGTTATAGTTGAACCCAAACATACATTCGATGCTCCACTGATAGCGCCTGAAACTGCAGGTATATCAATGAGGATAGACGCGCTGTCGGCTATTGAGTTACAGCTATTAGTTATTGTGTAGACAATAGTATCTGTACCTGGGGTAACACCTGTTACATCGCCAGTTGCTACCGTCGCACTACCATTTGTAGCACTCCATACGCCACCTACTGCATCTGCAGTAAAGGTTACTGTTGAGCCAACGCATAGAGTTGCAGCACCGCTGATCGCGCCTGCAACAAGTGTAGTATCTACAGTTATTGCCTGAGTCGTAACGCTAACACCGCAACCTGTTGTTACAGTATATTGTATAGTATCTGCACCACCGGTAACGCCTGTTACAACGCCCGCGGCTATAGTTGCATTACCATTTGTAGCGCTCCATACACCACCTGTAGAGTCTGCTGTGAAAGTTGTTGTTGAACCCACACATACATTCGATGCTCCACTGATAGCGCCTGAAACTGCAGGTATATCAATAAGGATAGACGCACTGTCTGCTACTGAATTACAAGTGTTTGTTATTGTATAAACAATAGTATCAGTGCCGGGAGTAACACCAGTTACATCACCTGCGGCTACAGTGGCACTACCGTTTGTAGCGCTCCATACACCACCTACAGCGTCTGCTGTAAAGGTTACTGTTGAGCCAACGCATAGAGTTGCAGCACCACTGATCGCGCCTGCAACAAGTGTAGTATCTACAGTTATTGCCTGAGTCGTAACGCTAGCACCACAACCTGTTGTTACAGTATATTGTATAGTATCAATACCACCTGTAACACCTGTAACTACGCCTGCGGCTATAGTAGCATTACCATTAGTAGCGCTCCATACGCCACCTGTAGAGTCGGCGGTGAAAGTGGTCGTTGAACCAACACATACATTAGTTGCTCCACTGATAGCGCCTGAAACTGCAGGTATATCAATAAGAATAGATGCACTGTCCGCTACTGAATTACAAGTGTTTGTTATTGTATAAACAACAGTATCAGTACCAGGGGTAACGCCTGTTACATCACCTGCTACTACCGTTGCACTACCATTTGTAGCACTCCATACGCCACCTACTGCATCTGCAGTAAAGGTTACTGTTGAGCCAACACATAGAGTTGCAGCACCGCTTATTGTACCTGCAACAAGTGTAGTATCTACAGTTATTGCCTGAGTCGTAACGCTGACACCGCAACCTGTTGTTACGGTATATTGTATAGTATCTATACCACCGGTAACGCCTGTTACAACGCCTGCGGCTATAGTTGCATTACCATTAGTAGTACTCCATACACCACCTGTAGAGTCGGCGGTGAAAGTTGTTGTTGAACCCGCACATACATTAGATGCTCCACTGATAGCACCTGAAACTGCAGGTATATCAATGAGAATGGACGCGCTATCTGTTACTGAGTTACAGCTATTAGTTATTGTATAAACAATAGTATCCATGCCGGGAGTAACACCTGTTACCACGCCAGCTGCTACAGTTGCATTACCATTGGTAGCGCTCCATACAACACCTGTTGTCCCTGTAGAGATCGTTACTGTTGAACCAACACATACACTGCCTGCACTGCTAAGCGCAGCGCCAACAAGCGCAGTGTCTACGGTAATTGCCTGCGTTGTTACACTAACACCGCAACCTGTTGTTACAGTATATTGTATAGTATCTATACCACCGGTAACGCCAGTTACTACACCTGCGGCTATAGTTGCATTACCATTAGTAGCGCTCCATACACCACCTGTAGAATCGGCAGTGAAAGTGATTGTTGAGCCGATACATACATTAGATGGTCCACTGATAGCACCTGAAACTGCAGGTATATCAATGAGAATAGACGCGCTATCCGATACTGAGTTACAGCTATTGGTCAATGTATAAATAATAGTATCCGCACCTGCGATAACGCCTGTTACCACGCCTGCGGCTACAGTAGCATTACCGTTGGTAGCGCTCCATACGCCTCCGTCAGCATCAGCAGTAAGTGTTGCTGTTGAGCCAATACATACACCAGAAGCACCACTGAGCACACCCGCGACAAGGGTGGTATCTACAGTAATTGCCTGCGTTGTTGTGCTAACACCACAACCATTTGTTATGGTATATTGTATTGTATCCAGACCGCCGGTAACTCCCGTTACTACACCTGCCGCCACGGTAGCATTACCATTGGTAGCACTCCATACGCCACCTGTTGAGTCTGCTGTAAAAGTTATTGTTGATCCGACACATACATTAGACGCTCCACTGATAGCGCCTGCAACCGGTAATGGATTAACTGTAACATACACAGTTGTATAATCTATTACAGTACCATTTGTGACCTGTACTTTAAATGAGTCCATACCACTGTAGCCTGTATTCGGTACATAGCTTAACCCGGAAGGTACGTTTACACCCGAGTCGGATGTAGTAGTATAACTTGCTACCAATGTTCCGTTAGCAGGATCGGCAAAAGTGCTCCAGGTGTCTGTTTGCCCGCTGACTGTATCAATTATTGATAACAAAGTGTCAACAGAGTTTGTCGAGTTTTCACAAACAGAAATTGTTTGTGTGGCTCCTCCGCTAAAAGATTGTGCAGAGGCGTGTTGGCTGGTGGCCGCGATGATCGCGATAATCGAAAACAAGTAAAAGCGGTATCCCTTTCTCATACGGGACGCGATCCTGTTTTTGACTTTTTCGAAATGTTTTGAGTAATGGTTTGGTGCATTCATGGATTTGTTTTTTAAAACGTTGATAAAAATTGGATTATAATAGGTGAACAATAAAAACCATAAATATTTTGCGATAAATTATTAACTTTCAGATAATATATTAATTATCAGCCAATAACAGATTTAAAAAAAATTATTCAATACAAGATAAGACGTCATTAATCATAAAATAGTTGGCACTCAGAATCAATAAAAAAAAACTTACAGCATGTTAAACAAGAATAAAAAATGGGATGTGATTGTAAACTAAATTCTAAGTGTTTGATGCTGATAGGGCTACATAAATGGATTAGGACTGATTAGGATTGTAGATAGCACTTAATGGTAAAAAATATTTTTTTGTGAACAACTACATTTTATAAATGCCATTACCTCAATTTCATTGAAGCAGTTAATTATTTAATTCATATACACTTTTACAATCACACTGATAGAAATGTTATTGTATTGTAGATGGGTTAATAATTTTTACGTGTTCTTTAATTGTTCTAACAGTAGATGTTGATCGTAGAAAAAATAGTAGCATCGACCATCAACGTTTAAATATTGATACTGATTTTTAATCTTAGAGCGTGGAAGTAAAAATTATCAGTCAGTGATGATTATTCAATACAAATCAACTTCAATATCATATAGTACTCGTAATAAAAAAATTATGTGTACCGGAATAAATATATGCGCGCTATTAAGCGCATCTTTTATCTAAAAGTTATTCTTTTTCAATTACTTTTATTCTTCTTCCTTTTTTAATCAAATTAATAACGCTTATGAACCTTGAATTGGATTATTATCATATTCTTTTCAAAGAAAGCCCGTGCCCAATGTGGATCCTTGATCAAAAAACTTTACAATTCCTGGAAGTTAATGATGCCACTGTAAAACAATATGGGTATAGCAAGGAAGAATTTTTACACATGAAACTGCAAGACATCCGTTTTGATGGAAAGGCGCATAGGGAAAAGAATATGACATTACATGCAGTGGTTAAATCACAGGACTTAGAGGTTTTTTATGATCTGGGAAATTCACTTCATAAGCGAAAAAATGGAGAAACATTTTATGTTCATGTCTATTCTCAACATTTGCGCTTGAATGGGAGAGATATTGTTTTGGCTTTTCTCATGGACGACAACGAAAGAGTTTTAGCTAATATGAAGGATAAAGAGCTTAGGGAAAAGATACTTGTCGATGAACACAATTTAATAGCACTGATCAATAATACCAGTGATACAATATGGTCGATAGACGTTAATATGAAATTAATTTCATTCAACCAGCCATTTAAGGATCTTATGTTCGATGTTACCGGTAAGATACCAGAAGCAGGAGATTTTGTTTTAGATATAAAATTCAACAAAAAATCAATAAAAAAATGGAAAGAATACTATAAAAAAGCATTTACCGGAATACAGTTTAAAACACTTGAGGAAACTGTTACGGACGATAAAGTCATTTATAAAGAGACCTATTTCAATCCTATTCATAATAAGGCTGGAAAGGTTATTGGCGCGAGTTGTTTTTCAAGGGACGTAACTGATGAGAAAAACTTTTTGAAACAAATTCAAATTCAAAATGAAAAGCTTCAAGAGATAGCATGGATACAATCCCACAAGGTTCGAGCTCCCGTTGCTACCCTTCTTGGGCTGATCGGGTTGTTTGACGTTGAAACTAAAAATCAAAACAATAAAGAGATATTAAAAAAGATCAAAGAGGTTGCAGAAGGCCTGGATGAGGTGATACGTGAAATAGATAATAAAACCCGCAAACATTGATGAGTGCTTGCTGAGAAAAACCATTGACAAAAAGGTAAATAAGGAAAATCAGAAGATAGCCAAAACATAAACAATTGATTTTACTGGATTGGGGATATAAAAAAACCCTCCTTTCGGAGGGTTTTGTGCCTCAGACGGGAATTGAACTATAATATTCTATTCGCCCCAGTGCCAGTTTCCAGTTCGTTTTATAAGGCGGTGCCACGAGTGACGCAATTGGTCAATTTTTGATAATTAAGAACTGAATTTGCATTATCGAAAGCCTTTTGCCTGCGTCACAATCTTACATCATGTTTAAGAGCAATTGCATTTCCATATCGACATAAAGACAACAAAAAGTTACAATAAATTGTCATTAAACGCTACCAGGGATTCACCGTTTCATGATTAAGCCAATGCGTGAAAAAGCATCCGGTTGGGCCATCATCGTCAAGGCATGATAGCCAAACTGCTGGTTTCGCACCTTGCTCAACCGTATTTGCATTTGGTCTTTCCTGTCCAACTTGCGTTTGCGTTAAACCCGGATCGGCCGCGTTAACTTTAATGCCTGTGCCTACAAGTTCTTTAGCTAACGTAACTGTAAACATATTAAAAGCGGCTTTTGCAGCGGCATAAGCTAAGCGTGCCGGCTTCGGCCCGTTTTGATGAAGCGGTTCGCTCGTAAGTGTTACAGATCCGATGGTAGAGGACATATTTACAATCCGGCCTGCAGCGCTTAATCTGATCAATGGTAAAAATGCCTGAGTTACGGCCACAGGAGCCATAAAGTTAACATCCATATATTCTGCAAGCAATTCCTGAGAAATATCGGAAGGATTATGCTGATCTTTCGGTTTAACAGGTAGCCTTGCAGCGTTGTTCACCAGAACATCTAACCAGCCAAACTGATTTTTAACTTGATTTACTGCAGCAGCTATGCTTTCAGCTTTTGTGATGTCAAGTGGTATAAAATGGGCAACAATCCCTTGTTGGCTTAGCTTTTCGGCAGCCGCAGCTCCAGCTGTTTCGTTTCGTGCGCCAACTAACACAATCATTCCTTTATTACCTAACTGTCTGGCTATTTCTAAACCCAGCCCACGGTTCGCGCCTGTTATCAGTACAATTTTCTTTTGTGTTTCCATAGACTTCAAAGGTAAGGGAGGTTTATAATTACCTTGCTTGACTAAAGGCAAGAAATTAGTCAAGTTTCATTCGACTGATCTTACGGCGAATACGGCTCAGCGTGCTGTCTGTAATGCCAAGATAGGAAGCGATATACTTTAAAGGCACGCGCTTAATTAATTCAGGCTGCATCTTTAACAAATAGCAGTAACGGTCGGTGGCGTTTAACTGTATTCGAAAAAGTAATCTTGACTTTGTACTTGCTAGTCTGTCTTCATAAAGTTTCCGGGCGAAGCTTTCAAATTCAGGATATTTTAAGAAGAGTTGCTGTAATTTCTCAAATGAGATAAAAATTAGCGTAGTATCCTCCAATGCATGAATGTTAACAGACGAAGGGATTCGTTTAATGAAGCTTAAGGATTCGGAAATGAAGCTGTCCTCGTATATGCAGCCAATGGTATATGGTTCTCCATCGTCCTTCAAAGAGTATGAACGAATCAAGCCATGCTGAATAAATCCCCAAAAGTCACAGATCTCGCCTTCTTTCAACAAGTATTGGTTTTTGTGATAAATGCAAATTTCGAAGTGATTTACAATTTCGTTTAATTTCTCGGTCGTGAAATCGGTATATGCCAATATCTTTTGACTCAAGAATGTAATTGTACTGTCATTCAGTTTCATGTACCAATAGTAAAAAAAATGCATTGATTATCCTAAATTTTAGCAAACTCACAGACATGAATTAGATAGATGCTACCATCTTTAAATTTGGAAAAAATAACTCGAATATCGTCCAATAAGGTTCAACTGGCAGTATTGATTTGGCAAGTAATGCAGCATTAACGGGTAACTACTATAATTCGGTGTCAGGGATCATCTTACCTGCAGGTTGACGCTTGTCAACTCTGCCGACTTTAACATATATCGGTCGATCCACTCACTACTACCAACATTCCGATTAGGATAAATCCAATTACTTTACCGCTTTTATACTATTCCAATTTGTGCTTATATTTTTTTGTGAGGGAGTCTAAGCTGAGCCTAGTTAAATTTGAAAACGCTAAGCGTAAAAATGGTACGGAATATTAAAACTGAGAAATAAAAAAGATCGAGGAGATTTTCCACCTCATAAAATCGTCAAGCATGTAGATCTGTAAATCTCCTTTACACACATTATATAACACTACCAGAAACGCTGTATTTTATGCGCATTCCGAAAACTGAAGAAGAAGAAGAAGAATCGTCTTCCTAAGTTCGCAGCATCAAAATTATTAAAGAAAAATTAATATTACGGACTAGCAAATGGAATTACATTTAACATATAAATTCGCACCTCTTTTATTCTATGTTGATTTTCATTTCACAAAAAATTGTTTTAATAAACCAGACGATGAAATATTTATTGAAGACTTTCTCATTATTTGCATTCTGTATATTATTAGCTGCTAACGCCCATGCCCAATGGGATAGTGTAGGCAATACAGGTTTCTCAAGTTCTAGTACGAGTTATACAAGCCTTGCCGTGAGCAGCGGGGCCACTCCATACATAGTGTTTCGTGATGGCGGCGATTCAAATAAAGCTACTGTGATGAGCTATAGCGGTAGTAGCTGGGCCGCTATGGGCACGACGGGTATCTCGAACGGTGCTGCAAGCTATACGTCTATAGCAATAGATAACAATGATACTCCGTACGTAGCATACCAGGATATAGGTATAAGCAGTTTGGTTGTAGTGAAAAAATATAATGGCAGCAGCTGGGTTTATGTGGGCAGCAGCACAGGTATTTCAAGTGACACAGCTACATTTATCAATCTTGCTTTTAATAAAAATAATGAGCTTTACCTGGCATATAATGATCGCAGCATAAACAAAGCCGTTGTAAGAAAATATAATAATAGCGGTAGTAGCTGGGACACTGTTGGAACAGCGGGGTTTACTCCAGGCGTTGCAGGCTATCTTTCTTTAGCATTTGATACGAGTGGTTTGCCATATGTCGCTTATTCAGACGTAAGTGCCAGCAATAAACTATCCGTAATGAGGGACAGCAGTAATATCTGGGTATATGTAGGTGCAGCCGATATGTCTGCGGGGTCAGCTCAGTACACATCTATCGCTATTGACGGCAATAATACACCTTATGTAGGATATAAAGATGCAAGTGTAGGCAATAAGCTTACTGTAATGAAACATAATGGTGGCAGCTGGTCAGCACTAGGAGGGGTTGGCGTTTCTACCAGTCCGGTATTCTATGTTAATATGCGTATAGATAGCTATAATACACCCTATGCAGCATACGGTGGGCCAACGAACGCTACCGTAATGTGGTATCGCAGTGGCAGCTGGTCAAAGGTAGGAGGTGCAAGCCTTTCTGCGGGAAGCACGACATATACTTCGTTGGCTATAGATAGGAATGGTAATTTATATGACGGCTATGGAGATGGCACCAAAGGCGGTAAGGCAACTGTGATGGAATATAGCGGAACGACCTGGAATGGCAGCAGCTGGAGTAACGGCACCCCGGGTGATTCGGTGAATGCTGTAATAGCTTCCAATCTCGCTCCTTCCTCATTTAGTTGTGCTAGCCTTACTATAAATAGTGGTGTATCGCTAAATACAGATACAGCCGTAATTGTAAGCGTGAAAGGCAATCTTATCAATAACGGTAATGGCATAAGTGGTAGTGGTACGCTGAAGTTTAACAAGAGCGGTACAGGACGCATTGGTGGAAGCATTGTAAAGTTTGGTGGTAAACTGCAGGTATTATCAGGTTGCACACTTGCCACTAATAATTTGCTGGTGCTTACTTCAGATGCAAATCACACGGGTAGTATAGCGCAGAGCGCAGGTATTATAAGTGGTAATGTAGGAGTGCAGCGCTATGTGCCAGGTAAACGTTGCTTTCGGTTTTTTGGTCACCCCTTTAGCGATAGTATAGCTTTATCACAGCTTACAGACAGTATTGATATAACAGGCGCTGGTGGTTCCACCAATGGGTTCACCACTACACCTACTGACAACCCATCTGCCTTCTGGTTTGATGTTACACTGGGAGATACCAGCACTACGGGCACAAATCCCGGCTGGGTTCCTTTCACTTCAGCCACCACAACAAGTTGGAAGCAGTACGAACTGTTACGACTTTTGGTGCGGGGGGCTAAGGGTGAAGGTCTTACAGGTGCTGCTTATACACCAAGTGCAGCTACCTTCCAGGCAACAGGGCCTGTGAACCAGGGAACACAGATAGTAACACTGGACAAGGGTGCCAATACTAACTTTGCTGGTTGCGGTAATCCATTCCCGAGTGGGGTAAACATGAGTCTGCTAGCATTAGGCAGTAATGTAGGTGCTAATTACTACGCCTGGGATGCAACAGCAGGTACAGAGGGCGCTTACGTTACAAATGCTTTTAGCCTGTCTTATGTGTTACCATCGTTTAGCGCGTTCTTTACTACTGTATCAGCCAATACAAATAATACAATAGAGTTTGATGAGTCGGCGAAAGCAAATGGTGGAGCAGCACTCTACAAGACTACGAGCGAAGGCAACTGGGTAGAGCTGCAACTTGCAGACAGTACAACACACTGGGACAGGCTGCTTGTCAAGCTCGATGGTATGGCAGCGGATACAGTTGATAAGCTGGACGCTATAAAGCTATATAACCCGAGCCTTGATTTTTATACACTGTCAAAAGAAGGCAAGAGGCTTGCGATAGATGCACGTCCATATGAAGACAGTATAAGCATACCTCTTGGGTTGACAGCATACAATATGTATAAGCACTACATGATACGGACAGGCATGTTCAACATACCGGTAGGTGCTACGCTTTATCTGCATGATAAATACCTAAACATAACAGAAGAGATGACCTCGGGCTATGCGTATTGGTTTGAGGTAACAAGTGATAGTAACTCTCAAGGCGTAAACCGTTTTGAAATAAATATTGTTGGAGCGCCAACTGGTGTCAAAACAGTAACACTGCAAAGCAAGTTAGAGATCATACCTAATCCTGCACACAATAGCATGGAGTTGAACTATGGTAAACAGCAGGGAGAAATAAATATACAGGTGATGAATATGGCAGGCCAGGTGATGTACAACAAACAATTTGATGGCAGTACAGGTAAGACAATACTACCAATAGAGCGTCTTGCAGCGGGCACCTACATTGTCAAATTGAAAGGAGCGAACATACATTTAACAAGGAAATTTATAAAAGAGTAAAACCTTATTCTTCTTCAAAGGCAGAAAACAAACAAACATTTTTAAAAATGAAAAAACTAAGAACAATTATTTTATATACAGGATTGGTAATTGCTACTATTTGTATTGTGCCTAAGGCAAATGCTCAGGGGCCGGGTTTTGGTGGTGATACATTGGATGCGCCAATAGATGGTGGAATATCGCTACTGATAGCAGCAGGAGTTATGTATGGTGTGAAGAAGATTAAGAGCGCAAGAGAAAAAGATGCAGATAAATGATGCCTTGTTGATATAAAGGTGGTTTATCAAATGTGGGTTTTATAGCTTTTATTAACGGGAAGTGTTGAAAACAGGACGCCCAAATAGAAAACTTACAAGGTATGGATAGCCTAACAGCATCGCGATGGGCAAACTGGATAGATTTATCAAGGCCCGTTACCGATTTCACCTCTACACCTATATCTTTTAGTTCATCCTTATGTAATAATATGATTGGGGACTTCTTCATAGGCTTTTTCAGATTGTTAAGGTAAAAATACACACAAAGAAAGCAACATCATATCAAAGCTGCGGTTCTATCTACGCGTACACCGATCCTATATTTAGCTATCCACATTTTTGATACACTAAGATGAGTTTTATAGATTCTTAAGTGCTTTTAGCCCCTAAAAATAAAAAACAGAGAGCCGTACGGCTCTCTGTTTTTATTGCGCATTTTTACTAAATGCAGTGTTTAAAAGATTTGTGGAGTACAAAAAGTACAATCCCACATTTTCATAACACTACCCAACAAAAAAGCCGTTTCTTTCGAAACGGCTAAAACCTGTGCCCCAGACGGGAATTGAACCCGTACACGCCTTACAGCATACAGGATTTTAAGTCCTGCGCGTCTACCGATTCCGCCACCAGGGCTCCTTACTCATTCCCAACGGTAGTTTGGGACGAGATTAAATAAAAAATTCCAAACCATCGGCTTGGAATTTTCTGAGCGGAAGACGAGACTCGGACTCGCGACCCCGACCTTGGCAAGGTCGTGCTCTACCAACTGAGCTACTTCCGCTTGTGTTTAAGAACGTTTGGGAGTGCAAATATAGAGGGAGTTGTTTTAAAATACAAACAATCGAACGAAAAAAAATTATTTTGATATGCTACCTTTGCGCACCATGGCTTCAAACCACCTTTTATCGCTGGTAAAAAAAGATCTTCTTATAGAGTGGCGGCAGAAACATACGCTGTTTGGTGTACTGCTATACGTAGGCGCTACCGTGTTTGTTGTATATATGATGGCAGGGCAGCCAGAGGCACGTATATGGAATGCCCTCTTCTGGCTCACACAATTATTCGTAGCCGTTAACTCTGTAGCAAAAAGTTTTTTGCAGGAACATCCTAATCGTTTCCGTTACTACTACACACTTGTAAAGCCGGTTACTTTTTTATTGGCTAAGATGATATACAGCACCGTGTTGATGATACTAATGAGCCTTGTAAGCCTGTTGTTGTATAACATAATGCTCGGCGCTCCATTGGTACAGGTAGGCTTGTTTGTGGTCATCACTGTTATCGGCAGTATAAGCCTTTCTGCGGTCTTTACTTTTTTATCGGCAATAGCTGCAAGGGCACAGCAAAATTCTGCACTTATGGCCATACTAGGCTTCCCGTTGGTTACACCGGTATTAGTGATACTGAGCAAGCTGGCATTGTCTGCTATCTCACCTGTATACCAGACTGGCTGGTGGGGGCTGGCACTTGTGTTATTGGGCCTCGATGTGTTGGTGATCGTATTGGGACTCATATTATTCCCGTTCTTGTGGCAGGAATAAACACTTGATAAATATTCACACATCAGCAACAAACGATTGTAAAATATTTAGCACATTACATTTTTAAGAACTCTTTTGTAAAATAAGGCACGCTTTTGGCAGTAAGATCTGCATTCATACAAACATACCTTATGAAAAAAGTATTACTCGCCTTACTATGCGGTTGCATATTTACCACAACTTATGCAGCGCCGGTTGATGCAACCGATACTACGGAAGCCACTATTAAAGAAAAAATACTCGCCGATATACAGCAAGGGCTGGCACAGAAAAACCACATTACTGATAGTACCATTGCACGTCTTAATACCAAGCTAAGCAATGTAGACAGCCTCATAAAAAACACCGCAAACAACAAGGATAAAATGGATAAACTGGTGGAGCGGGTGAAGCTGATAGAGGATAAACAAAAGGCCGTCGAAGAAAATGAGCTGAATGTTTATGAAGCCAATTATCAGTCGGCCATCATCAACCTTGCCTCTATGGATAGAGAAATACAACCGCTTATACTCTTCCACTCTACAAAAGATTTTTTTGAGACACTAAATGAAACAGCCAGCCCCGAATCGTACGATGGCTTCAAACAATGGTTTGACGGGTTTAAAAAATATGTGGCAAAGAATAAGAAGCATGATGCCAGGCTCGAGGCAATTGATAACATCCTTACACTAAGCGGCAATGTGTCGGTAGGCGCTTCTCTATACGGCACCATCACACAGTTATTTTGTAGTGGCATGGCTACTTATGTGGGCACCATAAAACAACGGCACAAGGCTGAGCGCGAGCAAGCACAAAAGATGTACACGCTTACAATGACGCTGGGACAGTTTAACAGCGACAAAGACCATATAGACCACGAGTGGAATGATATCACCAGGTCGCTGGGTGACATGCAGGTATATTACGATACGGTACTGCAGCGCAACCTGCAATTACTGGGGTGCAGCAACGATGATTTTAATTACCACTTCGTAAATGAAAAAGATGCGGACAAACGCTACCTATATCTGAGCAGCCTGCGCCAGAAAGCTGCCGACCTTGTAGCTTCTTATAAAGGGAAAGTTCCGAAGGAATGGAAAGATGATGTGTACTACCAGCTTGTAGATGTGCAAACGCTTAAAACAAAATACGGCGATATCACTTATCGCATCAGCGAACATATAGGGCTATATGATGGGCTGATAAAAAAGTATAAATCGGATAAAATGATTGGCCCAAAGGTAGTGCTGTTAAGAACAAAGCTTGATGATCTTAAATCTACTTTCGACCAGGATTATGAACCTAAGGAGTATAAAGATGCTATTGTACGGATGTATAAGGTGATGTAAGTATTTACTCCTCTCCTCCACTATCTAAATAGTTATCCGGCACTAGTATCTTGCTTTCAAATAGCGACCTGTGATACATAGAATGTTTAACATAACGTGTAGTTATGAAATAAGAGATCGCGGATACGATCATCAGCGGTACAAAGAGTGTATACCCACCCGTGATCTCTGCCAGTAGGAAAATAGATGTAAGTGGTGCGTGCATCACACCAGCCAGTACGCCTGCCATGGCTACAATTATAAAGTTAGATATATTGATAGGAAACAGGCCGCTTACTTTTATACAGTAAGCAAATACAAAACCCAGCACCCCGCCAATAAATAACGAAGGTGCGAAGATTCCACCATTACCGCCCGCACTCACAGTGAGTGACGCACAAACAACTTTAAATAATATCAGCAATATACACGTACCGATAATTACTGCCGCCTGCCCTGCCGCGGACTGAAAGAAGGTATGTGTGGTAATTATGCTATAGTTGCCATGCAGCAGTTGTGTTATTGTATAGTATCCCTCGCCATAAAGCCGCGGTAGAAAGAAAATAATAACACATAGTGGTATGCCGGCCATCAGCCACGTCTTCCAGTTGAGTTTTCTTTTATTAAAATACCCTTCTACTTTTTCAATGGTCATAGTTACATACACAGATGTAAATCCGCACAGCGCACCCAGTATTATATAAAAAGGTATGGCCTTCATATCCCACCCTTCAATAACAAGGAATACAAATTTTTGCGGGTAGAGCAGCTGTGATAATACGGTAGCCGTGGCCGTAGATATGAGCAATGGTATAAAGAACGGAATAGAAAAATCCAGCAAGAACACCTCTAGGACGAATATGATCCCCGATATTGGGCTATTGAATATAGCGGCTATACCACTGGCTGTGCCGCAAGCCAGCATCAGCATAGTATCTTTTGATGAGAGGCGAAGATTGAATGCGGTATTAGAGCCGATAGAAGCTCCCGTAGCCACAATAGGCGACTCCAGCCCTACCGAGCCGCCAAGGGCAACAGTAAAGGCACTCGTAATGATTTGGCCGTAGGTCTGTATCCTGTCCATACGGCTGTGATTTGTTACAATATTTCTTACAATAAAGCCAACGCCGCGCTCCAGCTTGTTTTTAAATACCTTGGTAAGTATCAACATAGATATACCTGTACCCACAAGCGGAAAGATAGCGGTAAGCCAGTTGCTGTGCATCAGGTTATTCAGCTTTTCGGCGCGGTGCTCTACAAATGTAACGCTGATCTTTAGCAGCACTGCCGCCAGTGCGGAGATAAGGCCTACTATAAAACTTACTAAAATGAGAAAATTACGGTGCTTTATATACCGCTCACGAAGCTGGGCTATCCTTACCAATAACCTGCTTACGTTTCTTGTATAAAAATTCATGATGTATGTACTTGCAGGTGCAAAGGTAGGACTTCAAAAAGGAACACTATACAAATTCCTTCACTTATATATAATCAACTGATGATAAACCCATAGTAATTATGCCCGCATACTTCGCCATCAAAATCAGCAACACCGGGCAAGTGCCCCCACAGCTCAAAACCGCACCTGTGCATGAGTGCTGTGCTGGCCGTATTCCTGTCGAGTAATATACCGATGGCTGTTCTGTAGCCTAATTCTTTACAAGCCGACAATGCATGCCGTATTAATTTTGAGCCTATTCCTTGTTTCTGGTATGCCGACGATAAAAAGCAACTAAGCTCCACGCAATAACGTAGGGCGTTTCTGCCACCGCGATAAGGGCCTACGCTTATCCATCCAGCGATAGCACCATCTGCTTCGTACACAAATACCGGGTATCGTTCAGTATGTCCTTCAAACCATTCCACCCTATCTGCTACTTGTAGCGGCTCTGTGTATGCGGTCTGGAACTTTGCATCTATGGCTTCGTTGTATATAGCCGTTATTTGTGCCAGGTCTGATCTTGTAGCAAGTCGTATCATGCTATATGCTGTTTAGAAATATGCTGCGCGGCTATCCATCCGCTGCTCCATGCATGCTGAAAATTATAGCCCCCCGTTATGCCGTCAGCATCTATTATCTCGCCTGCAAAATACACGCCCTGCATTACCCTGCTCTCCATGGTCTGCGGATCAATCTCCGGCAGATTAATACCGCCGCATGTCACAAACTCTTCTTTAAAAGTGGTCTTGCCTTTTACGCTGTATGCATCGCGCAGCAGGTGCTCTATAAGCTTATTTTGTGCGGTGGCTGGCAAGTCGCCCCAACGCACATCATCCTTCACGCCGCACTGTTGTGTTATATATTCCCACAATCTTTTCGGCAAACCGAAAGGATTTTTTTGCCACACAAATTGCTTCCCTTGTTCTTTTCTTAGGTCAAATATCGTTTCGCGCAGTTCGGCATCATTCACTTTATCAAGCCAATTGATGAGCACTTGAAATTCATAATTACGTGCATGCAGTTCCCGTGCTGCATAAGCCGATGTTTTCAGCACAGCAGGCCCGCTCATACCCCAATGGGTTATGAGCAGCGGTCCACGCTCGGTGATTTTTGTCCCAGCGATTTTTATCGTCGCATTTGGCACGCTTACGCCCATCAGCTCTGTGATCGGGTGCTTTGGCATATTAAAGGTGAACAATGATGGCACAGGCGGATTGACCGTATGTCCGGTACTCTGCTCCATCCACTTATATTGTTCTGCCTTAGGGAATGCGCCTGTTGCTATGATTACTTTATCGGCTGTGTAAGTCGATGCATCTGCGAAACGGATAACAAAACGTTCGCCTTCTTTTTCTATTGAACTTACTGATTTATGATAATACACCTTTACCTTATTGCGCATCATCTCTTGCCATAAGCAATCGATAATGGTTTGCGAGTCATCGGTAACGGGAAACATACGCCCGTCATCTTCCGTCTTTAACTGCACACCCCGTGCCTGAAACCAATCGATGGTCTGCTGCGGACCAAACTGGTACAGCGACTTACGCAGCAGCTGCTTACCGCGGGGATAACGGGTAATAAGCTCGGGCACATCAAAACATTCATGCGTCACATTGCACCTGCCCCCACCCGATACTTTTACCTTTTGCAGCACTTTGCCTGTCTTCTCGAATAACGCTACTTCCACACCATCGTGGTATGGAATATTAGCGGCGGCAAAACAACCCGCCGCGCCAGCACCTATAATAGCGATGTTCAATGATAAATATTTGAGTTATCGTTGTAATTATTTTCCTTCATTACTTTTCACCTGCGCCTCTACTACGGCCATAGCTATGATGTTCACTATCTGGCGTATGCTGCTGCCCAGCTGCAATACATATACCGGCTTGCGGATGCCCAATAGTATAGGCCCTACAGCTTCTGCTCCGCCTACTTCCTGCAGTAAGTGATAAGCGATATTACCCGCCGCAAGGTTAGGGAATATGAGGGTATTTGGCGCTTCATTCACAAGGTCCGAGAATGGATAGTTTTCACGCAGCAGATCTTTATTAAATGCTACACCTGCCTGCATCTCACCATCTACCACCATATCTGGGTCTATCTTTTTTAGCTTCTGAACCGCATTGCGCACGATTCCCGCTTCCGCAGAAAGGCTGCTACCGAAATTAGAATAAGACAACATGGCGATGCGTGGCTTAATATTAAAGTTGCTCACAGCCTTTGCTGTAAGAAGTGTTATATCTACCAGTTCATCCTCTGTCGGGTTAAAGTTTAGTGTTGTGTCTGCAAAGAACAGTGGGCCTTTTTTGGTAAGCATGATGTACATGCCTGCCACTCTTTTCGCACCATCTTCCATACCTATTATCTCGAGTGCAGGGCGTATCGTATCGGGGTACTTACGTGTCAGACCCGATATCAATGCATCTGCTTCTCCGCTATCCACCATCATACAGCCAAAGAACGGGCGCTCGCGCATTACCTTCTTTGCCTCATACAGATTATAACCACGGCGCTTGCGTTTCTCAAAGAATTTATCACCATAATCCGCGCGTTTCTGCTCCATTGCATCGCTCTTCGGGTCTACGATCTCGATTCCATCAAGATGCAGATCGTTCTCTTTTATTATGGCTCGTATCTTATTTGCATTACCAAGCAATATAGGTATAGCTATGCCTTCGTCCTTGGCTATCTGCGCTGCCTTCAGCACTTTTACGTTTTCCGCCTCTGCAAATACTACGCGCTTAGGGTTTTGTTTTGCCTTGTTGATGATGTAGCGCAGCAGGTTATCATCGCTGCCCAGTCTGCGATACAGTTCACCTTCGTATGCTTCCCAGTCCGTGATTGGTTTTCTCGCTACGCCGCTATCTATCGCAGCCCTTGCCACTGCAGTCGAGACCTGCACCAGCAACCTCGGATCTACCGGCTTTGGGATGATGTAAGTAGGTCCGTAATGCAGACTTGTCTCATTATATGCCACGTTCACAATATCAGGCACGGGTTCTTTGGCGAGCGCAGCAAGCGCCTTTACCGCTGCCAGTTTCATGGGTTCATTGATGGTCTTCGCTCTTACATCGAGCGCGCCACGGAATATATACGGGAAGCCGAGCACGTTATTTACCTGGTTAGGATAATCGCTACGGCCGGTTGCCATTATCACATCAGGGCGTGCGGCAAGTGCATCATCATAAGTTATCTCCGGGTCAGGATTAGCGAGTGCAAAAACAATCGGTTTATCCGCCATCTCCTTCACCATATCCTGCGATACCACATTACCCTTCGACAGGCCTATAAATACATCCGCACCCTTCATGGCATCATACAAACTTATCGGTGGCACGTCTTGTGCAAACTGTTGTTTATGTTCGTCAAGGTCTGTCCGTGATTTTACGATAAGGCCCTTACTATCGAACATGAAAATGTTCTTTACATCGGCACCCAGTGCAAGGTATATTTTACAGCACGAAATAGCCGATGCACCCGCACCACTCACTACGAACCTTACCTCACCTATATTTTTCTCTACCAGTTCCAGTGCGTTCAGCAGCGCCGCACCTGATATGATGGCAGTACCATGCTGATCGTCGTGCATGATAGGTATATTCAACTCAGCTTTTAGTCTTGTCTCTATCTCAAAACATTCAGGGGCTTTTATATCTTCTAGGTTTATACCACCAAATGTCGGTTCCAACGCCTTTACTACTTTTACAAACTCATCGATATCGGTAACGTTCAGCTCAATGTCAAACACGTCTATATCGGCAAATATCTTAAAGAGCAAGCCCTTACCTTCCATTACAGGTTTCGATGCTTCGGGACCTATATCTCCCAGGCCCAGCACCGCGGTGCCATTACTTATTACGGCAACAAGATTGCCCTTTGCTGTATACTTATAAACGTCCTCAGGGTGTGCTGCAATCTCCAGGCAAGGCTCTGCTACTCCCGGTGAATATGCCAGCGCCAGATCGCGCTGTGTTTTCGTTTCTTTAGTAGGTATTACTTCTATTTTTCCCGGCCTGCCCTTCGCATGGTATTCAAGTGCGTCCTCTTTCCTTATCAACTGTGCCATTAAGTATCGATTTTTAAAGACCCCTAAGTTACGAATTACCCTTAGGATAGATAATTCCTGAAAATAAATGCAGGAATTTTAATTTTTGGCATGGAATTTTCGGTAGATACTTAAAACATACCGCTTTATGACCCAACATCAATATATGGTAGCTGACAGGGACATCGATACAAAAAAGGATATAGCGCATAGTTTAAGTGCCGATACAGTGGAGGACGCGGAAGATATGTTTGTAGATGCCAAGGAAAGGCTACTGGATATTAATAACTGGAGAAAATATACGCCCACACTTACAGGCGAATTTCAGCTTATAGATGCTAATGGCAAGGAGTTGCACCGCAAGGCGCACAAAGGAGACCATGTACGTATCAGCGCATCCGGCGCGGTTACATGCTGGATGATAATTGAAGGCATAGAATATGATGACTACCCTGATGCGGACATAGAAACATTTACCCTACATCTAAACACAAGTGCAGCGCCTGCACAAAACACAACAGATATTCATGATGCCGCAGCTATTACTGTGCTGGTAGAGCGCAGGCAATGGAAATTGTTCGTCAATTGTCATGGTGCAGACGGTTCGCTTCCTTTAGGTCTTTCTTACAGCCAGTGGGATAGCCTTACAACCGGCTTAATTGATGATATATAACATGTAAACCTTTGCCCCGCTTGTTTTGACAGGATGGCCTTTTTCAAATATCTTTGCCACTTCATTGATAAAAAATGTCTGCTAAAAAATTATTTTCATTCCTGCTCTTTTCGGGCATTTGTATCTGCCTTTCATTAACAGCAAACGCAAAGACCACTAAAAATAAAAAGAACCGCACGGGCTCGCTGTACCTCAGCTGGGGTTATAATGGCGAGTGGTACACACGTAGTACGGTACACGTACACCAGAGCGGTGGTAATGATTACGAGCTGATACATGTACATGCCCACGACCATGAAGGATGGAATACAGGTGTGCTAAACAAAGCACTGTCGATACCACAATACAATTATCGCCTCGGCTATTATTTCAATAAAAAACAAGACCTTGGTATCGAGATAAACTTTGATCATACCAAATACCTCATTGTCGATAACCAGGACATCCGCGTTAAGGGCACCAAAGATGGCACCCCGTTCAATACCGGCACAATACATTTTGCTGCCAACAATGGTTTTTATTACTACCTAAATAATGGGGCAAACTTCCTGCTCTTCAACATTGTAAAAAGAGTGCAGCTATATCACGACTATACAAATAATCTCCGCCTCGACCTTACCGGTAAAGTGGGCATAGGCCCCGTGATACCACATGTTCAGAATGAATTTTTTGGCGAGGAAAATCACTCAGGATTCCAGTTTGGCGGATGGAACACAGGTGTAGAGACAGCACTGCGTGCTACTATATACCGGTATGCGTATGTAGAATTCTCTCAAAAGGTCGACTATGCACGTTACAGCAATCTGAATGTATACGAAGGCACTGCCAAGCAAAATTTCGGTTGCTACGAGCTGATATTGAGCGTAGGTGTGTTCATTCCTACCACCAAGCATAATCCTTTGTTCGTGCACAACAAACGTATAAAGGACGGCGATGAGGCACCGGCACCTGAACCATCAAAGCAATAAACTTTTCCGTCCTTGTTTTGCAGAATGTAAATTGTTCTATCTTTCGCTCATAAACATTTATGCTGCATGGCTATCTTAGGGAAACTCGGTAATTACACAAACTTCGGCTTATTCATTATGCGAGTAGGCCTCGGGCTTATGATGATCATGCATGGCTATCCTAAACTTGCAGGCGGCCCGGTAATGTGGGCTGGCCTTGGCAATAGTATGACGGAGATGGGCATACATTTCGCGCCTTCATTCTGGGGCTTTATGTCAGCTGCGACTGAAGCAGTTGGCGGTTTATTTTTAGTTTTAGGCCTGTGGACTCGGCCTGTATGCCTGTTTTTATTGATCGATATGACCGTTGCGTCCTTTCACCATTTCCATGTTGGTGCCTTACAACATTCATCTACACAGGATACGCTAAATCAAGCTTCGCATGCCATAGAACTGGCGTTCGTATTTTTCGGACTTATATTTTTAGGCCCGGGCAGGTTTTCCATTGATAAAGACTAAGGACCGTAATTATTAAATAAAAAGAAAATACTGTATTATTGTGTACTAATTTTTCAATACAATGAAAAAAGCCGTTTTAGCAATTGCCGTTCTTGTTGTTTGTGCCTTCGCTTCTTGCAAAAAAAGTTACACATGCACCTGCCTTACGTATTTTCACAACGATAGTACATTCAGTGCCGGCTATGTAGATACCACACGTACTACCATTAAAGAAACATCAAAGGATGCGGCTAAAGATGCGTGCGTTAATTCTGCCACCAATACTTCCTACGATTCTACAAGTTGTTCATTATAAGCAAGCTGCCTTTCGTCTATCCTGCCATAGCATTTATTCATTCTTAAGGGGATAAATTGTACTTATATTTATAGTGTAAAACCACTACAGATGAAATACAACTATTTAGGAAATACAGGCCTTGCCGTATCAGAGCTTTGCCTCGGCACTATGACATTTGGCGGCGGTGGCTATTGGGAAGCCATCGGTAAGTTGCAGCAAGATGATGTGAATGACATCGTAAAGACAGCCATTGATGCAGGTATAAACTTTATAGACACTGCAAACGTCTACTCTTTCGGACAATCAGAAACACTTTTAGGACAATCTTTAAAAGACCTCAACATAAGTCGCAACGAAGTAGTGATAGCTACTAAGGTGCGCGGCCGCATGGGCGAAGGTGTGAACAATGTGGGCCTTACCCGCTACCACATTATGCATTCTGTCGATGAGAGCCTGAAACGCCTTGATATAAATCACATAGACATTCTGTATGTACATGGTGTAGACCCTGCCACACCTGTTGAGGAAATAATGCGTACACTCAATGATGTAGTGCTTACAGGCAAGGTACGCTACATAGCCGTATGTAACTGGCCCGCATGGATGGTGATGAAAGCACAAGGTATTGCCGACAAACATGGCTGGCATAAATTCATCGGCATGCAGTATTTCTACTCTGTAGCGGGTCGCGATATAGAGCGGGAAATAGTACCACTGGCTATTGACCAGCATATGGGTATTATGCCCTGGAGCCCACTGGCAGGCGGTTTCCTATCTGGCAAATATACACGCACTCAAGAAGTAGCAGGCAATTCCCGTCGCGATACATTTGACTTCCCGCCCATTAATAAAAACAAGGCTTTCGATATCATTGATGTAATGGCCACAGTCGGCAAGCAAATAGGTGTATCTGTAGCAGAGGTAGGCCTTGCATGGGTACGCCAGCAGCAAGCTATCACCAGCACCATTATTGGCGCTAAGAACTTACAGCAACTTAACGACAACATTCACTCCACACATATAACACTTACACCGGCACATCTTGAGCAACTCGATGAGGTAAGCGCACTTTCGAAAGAATACCCGGGTTGGATGGTAGAACGCCAGAGCGCCGACAGAAAATTAAATGTAACTGCTGAAAGCATCCTCACTCAGATCAAAAAATAGTTACAGCCATATCATAAACGAAACAGCCCCATAGTAGGGGCTGTTTCGTTTTGTATCGGAAAGCGTTCTTACATGCGCTTTTCCTTTATCTCCATGTTCTTTACTTCTTTTCCATCAGTAATATTGTACATCTCCATTACCTCTGTATTATCGTCAATTATTTTAATAGTCTCGCGCATTTTCATTTCCTTGCCGGTCATAGGGTCTATTTCTGAGCCCACGAGTGTAATGGTCTTTGTTGCTGCATTATAAGGGCCTTCCATATTCATTATACCTGTACCCATATTATCGACCCATGAGCTGGTAAATACCTTCTTCATATTGTCATATCCTATTATCGACTGTGCTTCGAATGCCATGCCATTAAACGAGCCTGAAACGTTTGATTGCTGATAACGCCCGCCAAGTATCATTTTATTTTCAGTAGTGGCAGAACTCTTCATCGGTGGCTGGCTCGGGTCCATCCACATGGTCACCTCCTCACTCCATTTACCGTTCATAGAAGCAAGCATTTTGTGCATTTCACCCGGCGTCATATAGTCCATCCACTTCTTCATGGCATCCGCATCCTGCGCCATAGCGCGCCCGCCAATACCACATAATATGGCGCAGGCAAATAGAAATAACGTTGTCTTTTTCATAAGTTGGTTGTTTTTGCGAAAGTATAAAAATATTTTCAACTGAAACATTATCTATATCAAAACAAAACCGCCCCGAAATTCGGAGCGGTTTCTTTATTTTTTCTCGCAAGACTTACGACTTATAACTTACGGCTAAACTATGCGTGTACTTTACCTTTCACTTTAGCAACTACCTCTTCTTCGATATTGCGCGGAGCAGCAGAGTAGTGGTTAAATTCCATAGTAGATGTTGCACGGCCAGATGATAATGAACGAAGCTGTGTAACATAGCCGAACATTTCGCTCAGTGGCACCTTAGCTTTTATCACCTGTAGGTTATTACGGCTGTCCATACCTTCCAGTATTGCACGGCGACGGTTAAGGTCACCTGTCACATCACCCATGTATTGGTCAGGGGTTGTAACTTCTACCTTCATGATAGGCTCCAGTATTACCGGCTTAGCTTTTTTACCTGCTTCACGGAAACCGGATTTAGCACAAAGCTCGAAAGACATACCATCAGAATCGACCTGGTGGAAAGAACCATCAAATATACGCACCCTCATACTCTCAACAGGGAAACCCGCCAAAGGACCAGTGGTCATTGATGCTTCAAAGCCCTTCTGTATCGGAGTGATGAACTCACGTGGAATAGATCCACCAAATATTTCATTCACGAACTGGAAGTTACCCTTACCTTCTGCAAGGAACTCAGGATCTGCAGGGCCTATCTCGAACTGGATGTCGGCGAACTTACCACGACCACCCGTTTGTTTCTTGTATATTTCGCGGTGTTCTATCTTCAGAGTAAACGCTTCTTTGTAAGCAACCTGTGGTGCACCCTGGTTGATCTCTACCTTGAACTCGCGACGCATACGGTCAACGATGATCTCAAGGTGAAGCTCACCCATACCGCTAAGGATAGTCTGACCTGTATCTTCGTCTGATTTCACACGAAGTGTAGGATCTTCTTCCACCAGCTTGGCGATAGCCATACCCATCTTATCAACATCTGCCTGCGTTTTAGGCTCAACAGCTATAGATATAACGGGCTCAGGGATGAACATATTTTCCAGAACGATAGGGTTCTTCTCATCGCAAAGGGTATCACCCGTCTTGATTTCCTTGAAACCTACTGCCGCACCGATATCACCTGCTTCGATAAAATCGATCGGGTTCTGCTTGTTAGCGTGCATCTGCATGATACGGCTTATACGCTCGTTCTTACCTGAACGTACGTTCAGAACATAAGAACCTGCATCTAAGTGACCTGAATAGCAACGGAAGAACGCAAGACGACCTACGAAAGGATCGGTCATGATCTTAAATGCAAGAGCAGAAAACGGCTCCTTAGCATTAGGGTGACGCTCTATTTCTTCGCCTGTATCAGGGTTGATACCCTTTATTGATTCTACATCAAGCGGGCTAGGCAGGTAACGGATAACGCAGTCAAGCGCTACCTGTACACCCTTGTTCTTATATGCAGAACCGCACAACATAGGCACGATGCTCAGATCAAGGCAAGCCTTGCGCACAGCTTCGTGTATCTCGTCTTCAGATATTGTATTCGGGTCAGTGAAGAATTTTTCCATCAGCATATCATCGTATTCAGCAACTGCTTCTACGAGATGTGCACGCCAGAAATCCACTTCTTCCTTCATATCATCAGGAATAGGTATTTCTTTGTAGGTCATACCCTGTGTAGCGTCTTCCCAGATGATCGCCTTCATTGTTATCAGATCCACAATACCGCGGAAGTGATCTTCAGCACCGATAGGCAACTGCAATGGCACAGATTTAGCGCCAAGCATATCTTTTACCTGCTGTACCACCATGAGGAAGTCAGCACCCACACGGTCCATTTTATTTACGAAACCGATACGAGGTACTTTATAACGGTTAGCCTGGCGCCATACAGTCTCAGACTGAGGCTCAACGCCGTCAACTGCTGAGAACAAAGCAACAAGGCCATCCAATACACGCAGTGAGCGCTCTACCTCAATGGTAAAGTCAACGTGACCGGGAGTATCGATGATATTGAACTTATAGTTCTTTGATTCAGGTAATTTTTTACCCTGTGTAGTCGGGAAGTTCCAGAAGCAAGTAGTAGCCGCTGAAGTGATCGTGATACCACGCTCCTGCTCCTGTGCCATCCAGTCCATCGTAGCCGCACCTTCGTGCACCTCACCGATCTTGTGGTTCACACCTGTATAATACAGGATACGTTCCGTCATTGTGGTCTTGCCCGCATCGATGTGGGCGGCAATACCAAAGTTGCGCTGTAGGCGTAAGTCTGCCATTGTATATAAATTAAGCGTTTAAATTTAAAATTTGAGGTGCAAAGGTAATGAAATAATGTGAAAAATACGGAAATGTGTAAAGGCGCACATCAGGGTAAGAAAATTTGACAAATAGGTAACGGAAATCACATATTACCGGTATTTCTAAAGAAAAAGCCGCCTGATTTCTAATGTTTCATTAAATAATGATTGATATAACAAAACATGATGTATTTCGACCTTAACCTGTCAACCTATTCAACTTTTAAACCTATCAACTGCCGAAACCAACCACTCAACCGAATCCCTCTATATCTTCACCTGCAGGGTCATATAAAAGCTCCTTGGGTCTGCAGGTATAATCCCCGGGCCGGGATAACTATCTGCACGGCGGGTAAAATAAATATTATCAGAAACATTATTGATTGTTCCCGATACAGAGAATATCTTGCTTATTCTGTATTCGGCAGTGATATCCATTACATAATACGATGGCACAAGACCATTGATACCATTGCCCGATGACGTGATTGCATCTGTAGCATCTGTAAACTGGCGACTCGTATAAGAATATTGATAGGTCACTGACAATTTCTTAGCTTTTAACGTAAGCCCGGTTTTAAATAGTACCGCAGGCACAAACTCTACCTGTTTATTATTATATGCCGCCTCTTTGCTGTTTACATACTTCGCGCTTATCAGCGATAAATTCGAGAATACGAACAGACGTGTCTTTGCATTACTGCCCTTTATTAGCCTCCATATATCCAGTTGCGCAAACGACTCAACACCATAATTCCTCGACTGGGATACATTGGTAGTGTAGCGATAAGTATTAAATGTCGCTGGGTCTGTCCGTAGCACAGTTCCTATCCTATTTGCATAATTGATGGTAAATAAGCTCACATCGTAGTTAATGATATTTGCATAGTTTCCTCTTGCACCTACATCGCCTGAATACCCTTTTTCATCTTTCAGGTTCGGATCAACTCTAAAGTTCGGACTTACAATACTCATGTCGTTAAAATTAATGCTCTTATAGTTTTGCGATACATTGGCATATAACTGGCAGGCACTGCTTTTATTATAACTGGCCCCTATTCCACTTATTACAAAGGAACGTTTGCTCACCCTATCCTCGCTTATAGGCTGATTGTAAATGACATTACCTGCATAGTCCGCTATAAAAGCGTTGTACGATCCTTGTGCCCTCGTTACAATATTTTCATATCGCACGCCGGGTATGATGCTCAGCTTAGAATTGATGCGGAATATATTCTCAAGGAACACAGATGTGTTATGATTAGGAAAGGTATAATGCGAATAACTTAAAGAATCTACAAGTGTCGATTTGCTATACGAGAAATCAGATTTTGCCCCACTCGACCCAGCATTGCTATTACCTATCTGGCGGTCGGTATACCCGTTATAATATCTTATGCCGCCCAATAATATAAATGGCATTTTCTTCTTTAATTGATAGGTGTACAACAAGCGGCTTTCATTTCCAATATTGGTATAGGCATCCGTTCTGTATTGCCGCGGTCCACCGGGGTCTGTCACTGTATTAATAATACCTAATGCAGATCTGTCTGCCAGCAACCCGAAAAACCTTGTGTCAAAGCTTAGATTGTCGGCTATCTTATATTTGAGCAATATAGCGCCAAGGTTCCAGTTCACCTTAAACCAGTTCCTCGATTTGGTAGCTTGCTGCGGGTCGGCGGCAAACATAATATCATTCAAGCCACCCGACTGGCGCTCAAGATAATCCATATGTGTATACTGCCCTGTAATAGAGAGTCTAGGCGAGGCGTTATACGTTACAGATGCATACCCGGCATTTGCGTTAAACTGCGCATCGGGCCGCCATCCATTCCCCGACTTATACTGAAAGAACACATAATAATGCCACTTTTTTACCGTACCGCCTATACTGTTAGATGCATTAAAGAACCCCCACGAGCCGGCAGTTTCGCGCGAAATAATTTGTATCTTCTTATCATCCACCCCTTCATTCAGTTTAAAATTAATGATACCACCAAACTGTGTGCCATACTGGAGCGATGCTGCGCCACGTACTACCTCTATTCGCTCTGTCATTTCAGCGGGTGGCGTATAATAGCTTTCAGGATAGCCAAGCACGTCAGCGCTTACATCATACCCATTCTGCCGGGTATTAAAGTTACTTACACGGTTTGGATCCAACCCTCTGCCACCTATTGCCAGTTGTATGCCGGCACCACCGTCGTTCTCCCAGATATTAAGACCAGCTATGCTTGAATATATCTGCCTTGCATTATTGGTCGCGGTATTGGCGGTGATGTCTTTCAACACGATCACCTCGCTTTTTTTGCCGGCGTAAATGCCCGCACCGTCTACATCCTTCAAATGAGTGGTACCAAATGACGATCTGTATGCCCTTACACTTACAGAATCAAGTTGCACTTGCGCGGTAACTGTACCGGATAAAAAGACGATAAAGGCAAGTAAAAATATATGCTTCATTTATTGAGGTTCTGGTGAAACGGAAGTATCCATTTCTTTGATAAAAGACTTTCTTTTTCTTTCGATAGATCAATAGTGGAATCTACATATAACATACTACCACTGCCATTCAGCGTTACGTAGCATTCTGTTGTGATTATAGGATCTTTAATTCCCTTTTTAGTATACACGTCTTTCAGGTAGTGGGCATACTGCAGTATCATATCGGGCTGCGTGCTCATCATTTTTTCCTGTAGCGGTGTCAAGTATTTCGCATTATTTACTTCTCCACGCCTGCCCGTTGCATGGTCTTTGACGTAAAAGAAACTTGTGCCGCTTTTCTCCATCAGCATCACACGCCACGAGAAGCGATAGCCTTCTTCCGTCCAGAAAAGAGCGCCCGGATAAAGCAGGTAGCGAAATGGCAGTACCAACTGCAGCGACACGTACAAACCAAGTATGCAGTATAATATAGTACGCCTTGCAACAGGCGGATTGTAGCTAATTGGTAATTCCATATGCTGTAGTGGCCTTATAGATAGAATATGTTGTAGCCGCCTGATGAACTTGAGATGATACTCTTCAGAGAAAAAAATGACGGTAGTAAATATCATGATATAGGGAAACATGCCGATCTTGAAAAGCCATCCCGTAAATACATGAAATATGACCACAAAAATGTAAGCCACACCCCTAGTGCGTTTATTAAGCAGCAGAAAGCCAATAGAAATATCGAACACTGCCCCAAACCAGCTAAACAGATAGGCTACCCATGTTTGCCGCAGTAATGGCCCTATAACTGGCATGTCACCATTGGCAGGCAGCCAAATCTTCAGCGGCAGCGCATTGAACATCCAGTCATAGTTAAGCTTGCTGATGCCTGCGCAGAAGTAAATAAATACAAGCTGCCATTTAAAAATGTTAATGGTCCAGCCGGGCACATGCGTCACTTTTAATGAAGGCTTGCGCATTACATCAACGGAAAAATACCGGTGTGCAGGTACCAGCAAGAGTAGGAAAGTAATAATGCTTACAAAATAATAGTGGTTGAGATAGTATGTTTTGTCTATCAGCTCCACATATACAAACGACGCGAAAAATACCGATATCGAAATCCTGTACAAAAAACCAATAAGCACAAAAAGAGATGCGACAGCCATTACCGCGAATAGGAGATACATACCCACGGCAGGCAGTGGCCGCACCCATTCAAAACCATAGAACGGAAAAAAGAATTTAGGGGCAATATAAAAATCATATACCCATCCTTTCAGCACAAAGCGCACAGTGCTGATAAGCATGATGGTACCAAACGCTATGCGCAGTACTACAAGTGGGGCTATATGCTGCCTCTTATTAAAAGAGGCCCATAGTCTTGTAAAAAGATGCGGTTTCACTGTATTATTAATCTCCGTCATTATCGCCATAAGTGATCAGTATGCCGAGTGATGAGGGCATATCCGTTTTCATCAGTACTACAAGCCTTTGTATCTCGGTGTATTCATTATCTGCCGGCAATGGGTTACTTTGAATGGTTGCAGACAACGGGTCTGGTATCGCCTGCATATCGATTACCGCCTGTGCGAAGCGTGTCTTTATCGTATCACTAAGCGGGCCATTGTTATATTGTGCGTTGACTGCTACAACGTAGTGATCTAACCCCATACCATTACTGCCTGTTATAACTCCTGTATAAATACTTTGTATCGCCTTCAGTTGCACCAATGCCAATTGCACAGATATGCCGCTGTAATAACCTTCCACTTCTTTGGGCAGTATAGGCAGCGTTGTTCCCGGTGGTTGCTTACCGAGTGGTATGCCAAGTTTGTCGTTTTTCAACACTTCAAGATCCTGGTCAAGCGAATTGATCAATAAACCCAACGAACCTGAAATGCTGTTGCCTGTATTAGTAGCGAATATATTTACATAGTTGCCGCCGGTTGGCTGCCAGGCGTTACATACCGCGCTCACTTCCGCTTTAATGTCTGCCGATACTGCTGCAAGATATTGTTTCCTGTTAGCGGCGTGTATGTCTGTAGTGTAGTTTGCAAGTACACTACTGCCACCATCGCTAAACAATAAATAATCCAGCGCAGGAAAGCCTTTGGCTGTAGCATTAGCCAGCACATTTATATTATAGTTGCCCACTATAATGTTACTGTCTATTATAGTCGTAGTAACAGGAAATAAATTAAGCCCTGAGAATGCAGGCTGGTTAGACATTGCAGGCCCCACACCATTGTACTCAGATGCCGACTGCCACGCTACATACGCGCTCTTGAACAGCGTCTGCACATTCGCCAGCTTTGTAGCATCGGGCGCAGTGTTAAAGTCTGTTATTGCAGCATCAAGCGCCACGGTTGTGCTTGTAAGCTGCTCGTATGCCGGCAGAATAATGTTGTTGCCGATATTTATCAATACGGAGTCGGTGCCACCACCTGCCATAGTGCTTTTGGTTTTCTTACAAGAGAAGGCCACTACTGCAAGCGTGGCGAACACTCCTGCAAAAAATAATATCCCGATACGTTTTTTCATGATTATAGTATTTTTTTAGATGAAGAAATGTGAACCACAAAACCATGGTTCACATTCAGTATAAATAACTCTTTATAAAAATTACATGGCTGCCAATTGCGTGGAGTTAAAATTATATATATGACCTATCAACTGCCTGATAGCATCTGTCTTTGCTTCTATTTCGCTTGCAGTGCTGCCACCGGCATTTACAAAATTGTACAGATTTGGCACATCCGGATTTGTACTGTCAAACAGTGCTTCCAATTGCGCTATCTGTGCGCTTGTAATAATTCTCGTTGCGCTCGTATTATATTTTAAAGAGCGTACAAAGCCCAGCGCTTCAGAGAGTGTACCGTAAGCTGCAACGGCATCACCTGCTTCGATGTTCTCATCCGTCTCCTTCATTTCCTGTACAATTGCCGCAGCATCAAGCTGGTCAAATGTTGTCACAATAATTGCGGCTTGTGTCTGCTCTGTCGTAAGGTCTTTATTACTGATGGCGGCACGTCCTATTAAAAAGGCGTTCATAAGTATGCTGTTAGAGCTAAACCCTGCATTTACCTGGTTCGAGTAGCTGCCAAAGTATTTCAGACCGCTTACATTCGTAGGAAAATCTATCGGCACGCCAAAGAAGCCGAACGCCTCATCCCAATAGTGCTCTAATGCAGTACCGGAGCCTGCAACTACCGTGTTATTATCAATCCCTGCACCTATAGAATCAGCCATATAAACGTTCGCTATCTCATAGGCACATATGCCGCCCATAATAGTCTTTTTAATAAGCTGACTGTAAAAAATACCACTTGGTGAAAGCAGGTACTTTTTAGTTGGTGATGCTGAGCTCGCAGACACACCTGCTACGCCCTCACTTGCCGACGTGGTGGATTGGCTATAAACGCCAATGCTGTCAAAGTAATTCATAAGATCTGCCTGTGCAGTTGCGGAGCAGTAGTCTGCCAACTTTAATCCTGAAGTGTTGAGGTTGTAAGCGGAATCATTAAAATGATTGTTTACGTTATTGAACATATCTTTTAATGTCTGTGCCACCACTACTGTATTAGGTATTGTATTGGCAAGGTTCACCTTTGCTACTATCTGGTCGGCCATCGCCAGCAGCATTTTTTGATTGTTATAATTTACATTGGTGAAATTGTAAGTAGTAGGCACTGTATAAGTAACAGGCGTTACAGGGGTTGTTGTGGTGTTTTTATCTTTTTTACAACTTCCGAAAAATATAATAGTTGATAATGTAATAAATATGCAGTAATGTTTTTTCATACTTTTAATGGTTTGTGTTCTTTTGTGAACAGCAAAACTAATTTCAAGTATGTACATTCATTTTCACAATCAGGAAAAGGAATTGCAAATAAAGGAAACGATATAATTGTAAGACATTAAACGCTACTCCTAAATTAACAAGAGAGAATGGTGTAGTTTATAACTATAATAATTGAACGCATCTCTATTGACCCTTTAACTATTCAATCAAGCCAACTCATCTACCTACCCCATCTTACCCAATACCTCCCTCAACTCTCCAAGTATCTCATTAGCATTGGTTGATAATTGCGCTGCAATTTCTATAACAGACGACATATCATTTGCTTTACAATAGGCATCCGCTTTATCAAGCAGTTTTATAAATTGTGGGCTATTTATTACGTTCATCGATCCGCGTAGCTTATGGATATAAAAATAGAGCTGCGCGGTATCGTTGGCAACTACTGCTGCCATAAGTTTATCAATACTTTCCGGTATAGTATTCAGGCAAATGCCTATCACTTCTTTTGTAAACTCATCGTCTCCACCACCCATATCATTTAGGTAGTTAAGGTCTATAAATTTGTAATCTCCTTCAGGTATCATATTCTTTGAAGTAGTTTATAACAACATGCTATTCTTCCTCAACGGATCGAAAGCTATTATATGCTTTTAATTAAAAAATGAAAAGGGTGTTATCGTTTCACTTTAGGGGGAACCATAAAGGTAATCAAATAACGTGTTTAGCAAATAGCACGGTACTGTAATAATGTCAATGGATTCTTACAAACACTTTCACGAAAAACAATTACGGCCATTTAAGTACTATACCATGGTGAGCTTTTCAAACCACGACACACACTATAACCGTAACGTTTGCAAGCTCCATTTCAGACAAACGGCATCATCATCAACCTTCAAAACCCTTATCCACAAACAACTGCGCTCAAACTAATTACCCCATTGTGAAAGAATTTCTAAAGTCTTGCGTCGCTAAATGTTTTAACAATTTTGTGATGTAAATAGGCAATAAATTTGAGATACTTACAAAAAAACTAAGGACAAACTAATATGAAAAACAAACTCATCCCGGTAATCCTGACCGCCGCGCTCACGTCTGTGATGACGTTATTTGTAGCTGCACACTTCAACCACAATGTTCCGTACTTCACCGCTGCAAGCTCCCCGAAGCAGACACCTGTCAATTATGCATCCTACGGTAACAATACCACCTCATCAGCAGGTGCACCAGTCAACTTCGAGGCCGCAGCAGAAGGTTCTGTAAAAGCAGTAGTGCATATCAAAACCACAACTAAGGCGCGAATGGTCGCACAGCAAAATCCGTTCAGCGCGCTATTCGGCGACTCCTATGCAGTACAGCCACCACAGATGGGCTCCGGTTCGGGTGTGGTCATTTCACCCGATGGTTATATTGTTACCAACAACCACGTTGTGGCAGATGCTAGCGAGGTTACGGTAACATTCAATAACCGCTATACCGCTACCGCAAAGGTAATCGGCACTGACCCGGCCACAGACATTGCTGTACTTAAAGTAGAGGATGGCAAAGACCTTCCTTACATGGAGTTCGGAAATTCAGATGATGTAAAGCTCGGCCAGTGGGTACTCGCTGTTGGTTATCCGCTTACACTCGACGCCACCGTTACTGCCGGTATCGTAAGCGCTAAGAGCCGCTCTATAGGCATCAACAGGCAACAATCGGCTTCTGCCATAGAATCATTTATACAAACAGACGCCGCGGTGAACCCCGGCAATAGTGGTGGTGCGCTTGTAAATACATCGGGCCAGCTAATTGGTATCAACTCTGCCATAGCATCGCCTACTGGCTCTTATGCCGGCTACTCGTATGCCATTCCTGCAAACATCGTTCGCAAAGCAGTCAACGACCTTATGAAATATGGCAGCGTACAGCGTGGCTATATAGGTATACAATTCTTAGACAGCCGCACAGCTACTCCTGCTCAGCTCAGCGAGCTTCACATCGACCGTAACAATGGTGTGTATGTGATGAACGTGGTTGCCAATGGCGGAGCCGCCAAGGCTGGTATCAAAAAAGGTGATTTCATTACTAAGATAAATGGTGTGGAAATCGTCAATGAGTCTCAGATGCAAGAGCAAATAGCACGCTACCAACCCGGCGATAACCTTGCAGTTACATACACACGAGATGGAAAAGAGTTTAGTAGCAATGTACAGCTTACCAACCTTAGTGGCACTACGGCTATCTTAAAAAACGAGAGCAGCTTAAAGCTCCTCGGCGCCACCTTCCATCAGCTAAGCGACAATGAAAAGAGCAAGTATGATATAGATGGCGGTGTGGTTGTAGATGACCCCGGCACAGGCATACTAGGCAAGCAAACACAAATACATAGAGGGTTTGTGATAACGGGTATAAATGATCAACCTATTGGATCTATGAATGACTTGCAGCAGGTAATGGCAGGTAATACGACCTTGCAGATAGCCGGATTTTATCCCGGCGCAAATGGCATGTATTACTACGGCCTTAGTAATACTGCCGGCGGCATGGGCAACGAATAAGCATAATAATTATTTAAAGGCAATGTCTTTGCGCTTAAAGGCATTGCCTTTTATATTTTTCATATATCTATTGCGCAAATACACATCGATAAAGTCCAAAATATTCAGTAAAAAGGGTATTTTAGTATAATTATTTAGCACTTTGCAGATACATTGCTATCTTAACCCACTCTAATTAGTTAATAACTAACATAGAATAACTATTTTTGCAACCCAAATAATAACTAATCGTTAGTGAGACCTGTATATATAACCCGGCTTTCTAAATTTTTACCTAACGAGCCGGTATCAAATAGTGAAATGGAAAGTGTTCTGGGCATGGTAAATGGTAAACCATCCCGTGCACGCAGCATAGTATTACGTAATAATGGCATCAAAACGCGCCACTATGCGTTAATGGACGGTGTCAGAACGCATACTAATGTTGGCATGGCAAGCGAGGCAATTAAAGGCCTGTTTGATGATAAGTTGCCGATAGAAAAGCTCGAACTGCTGGCGCTGGGCACTTCATCTCCTGAACAGACACTGCCGTCACATGCGGCGATGGTGCATGGCGATCTGGGACTAAAGAATAATATAGAGATAGTATCTGCAATGGGTGCCTGCTGTAGCAGTATGCAGGCAATGAAGTATGCCTATATGGCGGTGGGTAGCGAGATGGCAGATGTGGCAGTTGCCGGTGGCAGCGAGCGCGTTTCTTCCTGGTTACATGCATCACGTTTCCAGCACGAGGCGGAGACATGGCAGGATATGGAGAAAAATCCATACATAGCTTTCGAGAAAGACTTTCTGCGCTGGATGCTGAGCGATGGCGCCGGGGCAGCTTTGTTGCAGAACGAACCTAACAAAGATGGCATATCGTTTCGCATAGAATGGCTTGATGTAACGTCTTACGCGAATGAAATAGACACCTGTATGTACGCAGGCGCTGTAAAGAACGAAGACGGCTCACTTACCGGCTGGAATGACATGGATGTAAACGACTGGGCCGACCAAAGCGTTTTTTCTTTTAAACAGGATACAAAAATACTGGGCGATAATATCGTTCCCCGTGGTGGTATGTTCCTTGATAAACTCATGAAGAAATATAACCTTACAGGAGATAACATAGACTACTACCTGCCACACATGTCGAGCGAGTTTTTTAAAGGACAGATCGATGAGCATCATAAAAGAATAGGCATGGATCTGCCATTCGAAAAGTGGTTCTACAACCTGCCAAAAGTAGGTAATGTGGGTAGCGCGTCTCCCTACCTTATGCTCGAGGAGCTATTCCATAGCGGCAGGTTAAAGAAGGGTGAGCGACTGCTGGTGATGGTGCCGGAGAGTGCCCGTTTCACCTACGCATACATGTACCTTACCGTTGTTTAAATTTAAGCCTGCAATATGAAACCAAGAATACTGGCGCTATACTATTCACAAACAGGCCAGTTGCGCAATATTTTAGACAGTATTGTTACAGACATCAAAGACAAGGCTGAGATAGACTTTGTACAGATAGAGCCTGTAACTCCATTCCCATTCCCATGGAGCCCGCTTGCGTTCTTTGATGCCATGCCCGAAACGGTACAACATCTTCCCGCACCAGTAAAGCGGTTGCCGCAAGAGGTAATGAACAAAGATTACAATCTCATTATCTTCGGTTACCAGCCATGGTTCCTGAATCCGTCGCAGCCCATCACCGCTTTTTTGCAGAGCGAGGACGCGAAGATATTTGACAACAAACCTGTAATAACCGTGATAGGCGCACGTAATATGTGGCTGAACGCGCAGGAAAAGGTAAAAGCATATCTGAAGGCACAAAATGGCCGCCTGGTAGGCAATATAGCGCTTGTTGACAGTAACCCTAATCTTGTATCTACACTCACCGTAATCCGCTGGGCATTCAAGGGACAGAAAGAAAAGTCAGGCATGTTACCAGACGCGGGTGTACAGCAAAAGGAGATACAACACGCGCGTGACTTTGGTATGCCGATATACAGGGCTATCATAGAGAACAATCTTATGGACCTGCACCGCCAACTACTGGAACTTGGCTCATTAGACCTAAAACCGGGACTGATATTGCTGGAGCAAAAGGGAATAAAGAACTTCAGGTTCTGGTCTAAATACGTACGCGAAAAAGGCGGCCCCGGCGACCCGAACCGAGCCAAGCGCGTACTACAATTTAAAAACCTGCTTATCGTAGCGATCTTTATATTGTCGCCTATCTCATCGATAAGCGCGTTCATAAAGCTGCAGATAAAAAAGCGCACCTTGCTAAAAGATGTAGAGTACTTTAAACAACTGAAATACGAAGAGGGAAGAATTTAATAGCTTTGAAGTAGAGATTCCAATCAGTACTGCGTAATTAAAAATTCTAACATTGTGGTATCATAGAAATACGTTTGCAATCGGTGGACTTCAAAATGTTGGATATGCTAAAGCCCAAGATATTTTGATAGTGCTATCAACACAAGGCCAAGGTTTATTTAATTGTATTAGTGGCGAAAAAATTGCCAGGCTAAATAACGACCTAGGTTGGCTGGAACATTTTGATGAGATAACAAATTCTATTGCCGGTTTTGACTGTTTGAAAGATATCATTATCCCTACCTCAGGGCTTTATGGAACTAACTGTCTTGCAAGACAAACAAATGATGGTTGGTCCCTCACAACTACAAAATCAATAAACAAATTCATTGCAAATAATTCCATTATATCTCATTCTGTTACTCAGATATACTTAACAACACCTAATGAAGAAAAGTATTTTTTGGGTGAAGATGGTGCATGTGAACTGAGAGCCTTTGGCTTTTCAGACACTTTCAAATCACTTATTGTTGCCACAAGTTGCGAATTGATTATTTACAGTAGAGATGAAAACTAGTTAGCCTATTACAATCCATAATAAGCTACCTCTTCCCTGCCCTGATCATTTTTCATAGCACGATACATGCCTGCTGAGTTAAAACAGAAGTCGTAATTGCCCTTAGCATCAACGGCTATCAAGCCGCCTTCGCCACCCATCTTTACAAGTTTGTCCTTCACTACAATATTGCAGGCCTCCTGTAAAGAAAGGCCCTTGTACTCCATAAGGCAAGACACATCATGCGCTACTACCGCACGAAGAAAATACTCACCATGGCCGGTGCAGGATATTGCGCAGGTCTTGTTATTAGCGTAGGTACCAGCACCCACCACAGGGCTATCACCAATACGTCCGAAGCGCTTGTTGGTCATGCCACCGGTAGATGTGCCACCCGCCAGGTTGCCATGTGCATCGCAGGCTACAGCGCCTACAGTGCCAAATTTATGATCGGTATTAGGCAACGGGCCTTTGAGATTATCCTCTTTATGATCGAGCTGATAGAAGTCACTGTCGCGTATTTCCACCCACTGGTCGTAGCGTGATTTATTGAAGAAGTATTCATCGGGTGCCATCTCTATACCCTGCTGCAGCGCGAACTCCGCTGCCCCACTGCCACTAAGAAATACATGGCCCGAATGCAGCATTACTTCTTTAGCCAGCACTATAGGGTTTTTGATATTACGCACACCTGCTATAGCGCCCGCTGCCAGCGTTTTGCCATCCATAATGCAGGCATCCATTTCGTTCACCCCCTTCTTAGTGAATACAGCCCCCCGACCTGCGTTAAAGATTGGGTTGTTTTCCAAAACGGCAATGGCGGTTACCACAGCATCGAGTGCGGCACCGCCATTGTGTAATATCTTATAACCGGCATCAAGGGCCTCCTGCAGGCCTTCGGTATATTGTTGCTCTTGTTCTTTGTTCATTATGGCAGGCGTAATATTACCTGCACCACCATGTATCACTAATGTTACGGACATGGTGTAAAGTTAATGTTTCGGAGAAAATTATTGCAGATAAGCTGCAATAATTTCATTGCCATCTACCTCTACCTCTATATGCTCTTGCAAAGTAGTAGCAAGTGTATGGCCCACAATATCTGATGATATGGGAAAGGATTTATGCTTACGGTCTACCAAAACAGCAACACTTACTTTCTTAAGATTGTAAGACAAAAGACTCTGCAAGGAATACAGGATGGTCTTGCCGGAGTTAGCAACATCATCCACCAACACTATAGAACGGCCGTTGAGGTCATGATCTACATCAATAGCATGATTGAGCGGGTTCTTTTTGTTGATGCTAATGGATTGCACCCTCACTTCTATTGGGCTTATTTCTCTTAAAAGTTTGGCAAGATTTTCAGCGAGTATGATGCCGCCATTCTCTATGCCTATCATAGTAATGGATGTCTCTTCGCTGTTATGCTCCCATAGCTCATAAGCCATGCGATGCAATTTGCGGTCAATTTGTTCCTTGTCTAAAATGAGTACACGTTCTTTCGACATAAGTGTTTGGGTTAGTTGAGTTAGTTAGTTCTTATAGCTTCCACAGGATCCATACGCGATGCAGACAACGCAGGAATGAGCCCCGATAAAACACCTACAATTATAGAGACAATTATACCAATAAAGAAATTTGAAAAAGAAAGTGTTACATGGAAGTCGGCCAGATAAGTAAGGCCAAGACTTAATAATAGTACTATGATAATACCAACGATACCACCTATAAGACAAAGCACCACCGCCTCAAGTAAGAATTCCCAAAGAATGGAGGCCTTACGCGCGCCTATAGCTTTCTTTAACCCAATGACCTTTGTGCGCTCCTTTACTGTAACGAACATAATATTGGCAATACCAAATGCACCCACGATCAGTGAGAAGCCACCTATCACCCATGCTATAATATTAATGGTACCAAACACCATATCGAGCCGCTGCGATACCTGGCTCAGCTGATTTATAGCAAAGTCATCTGCTTGCCCGGGCTTTACTTTACGTACGCGGCGCAGTACACCCTCTACTTCATATTTCACCTCATCTATATTCCTATCGTGTGCGGCCTTTACTGCCAGCATCGGGTCGTAATTAAGCGAACGGGCATCGACCAATGATGCTGCGGCATAGTATGGGAAGACGACAGCATTATCAAAATCGAAGCCGGCCATGTTCTGGCCCACCTTTTTCATAACACCCACAACTATGAACTTGCGTCCCAGGAAACTAATGGCCTTTCCCAGTGGGTCCATATTGCCGGGAAACAGGCCGTTATATATTTCATCGCCCAACACTACCGTATTATTACCCCCATCGAGCTCCGAAGCGCTGAGATACCGCCCACGGGCTATCTCTATATTTTGCACTCTGTCAAAATCGGCCATAACAGCATAGCCTGCAATACTACTCAGTTCTACGTCATTGTATTTAAGTGTCATGTTACGCGTAGGCAAACATAATGTGGCAAAGGCCACATCCGGCACCTGTGACTCAATCGCTTTTACCTCTGTGGGTGTCATACTCGCGCGGCGCCAGTACTCCCACCACTTATATTCGCCGCCATCATCCATCCATGGCCAGCGGCCCACATAGAGCACATCGCTGCCCAGGGTAGACACTTCTTTTTGAATATTGCCCTTCATGCTATCAAGCACAGTAAGCACCGCTATGATACAGAAGATGCCGATGGTGATGCCTAATAAAGACAGGAAAGTACGCAGCTTATTTGCCTTAAGCTCCTGTAAAGCCTGAACAATACTTGTACCTATTATCTGCCCCTTATTATTCATCCTTACCGCAAATTTAACGTTTCGGAACGATAACAGGTTGAATCCAGCCATCTTACTTGCTGTTTTTTCCTTTTCCTACATTACTATGTCTTTAAATAGTTCACTATTCGCAGCAATAGCGCCTTGAAAAAAGAAAAAATAACCGCGTAATACAGCAGTATTAAACCTGTTATCGTTCCGTATATCTCCGTAATGCAATAAATTTGCGCATACTAAACGAAACAGGGTCTTGCAGCCACGTACCAGGTTCTTAGAAAGGAATAGCTCTCTTAACTTCCCAATGTTCCGCAACTTTCTGGCGGTGCGCTTCTTTATCATACTGGCGCTCAATATGCAGTCGACCATCATATACTGGTGGGTGTACCATCTTACCAATGATGTATCGCTGGTGGGTGTGTTAGGATTATGCGAGGCGATACCCGCTATAGGCTGCTCCTTATTTTCCGGCCACTTTGTAGACCAGCGAGAGAAAAAGCAGATGATAGCCGTATGCCTTGTGGGCTACCTGCTTTTGTCTTCAATGTTTACTGTACTTGCATGGCATGTTACTGACAGCGTAAGCATTATTATGCGGCTCGTGTACTTTGGGGTATTTGCCGGTGGCGTACTACGTGCATTCCTTAGCCCTGCATCATTTGCTATAATGGGTATGCTGCTGCCACGTAATGAGTATGCAAACGGGACTACATGGAGCAGCACCGCATGGCAGATAGGCGCGGTAGTGGGCCCATTGCTGGGGGGCTTTATACTTGCCTTTGGTGTGGAGATAGGCATGCTTACTACTGCCATACTTGTGCTGATATCGCTCGTAGCCATACTACGCATACCGGTGCAGGCCATCATACAAAAAGAAAAAGAACCGATACTTAAAAGCCTGCGCGAAGGGCTACGCTTTGTATTTAAGACTCAGGTGATACTCGCAGCCCTATCCCTGGATATGTTTGCAGTATTATTTGGCGGAGCTGTGGCATTGCTGCCTGCGTATGCAAAGGATATACTGCACGTAGGCGTAATAGGGTTTGGATGGCTGAGGGCTGCACCGGGTATAGGCTCTGTGATAACATTGGGCATATTGTCGTTCCTGCCGCTGAAGACAAAACCAGGTTATAAACTAATGATATGCATAGCTGGCTTTGGCGCTGTTACTATCATCTTTGGTATTTCTACCAGCTTTATACTATCCTTCGCCATGCTATTGATAGGCGGTATGTTTGATGCTGTAAGCGTAGTAATACGCAGCACCATACTACAGATATACACACCCGATGCTGTACGTGGACGAGTGGCAGCGGTTAACACTATGTTTGTCAGTTCATCGAATGAGTTGGGCGCTGTGGAAAGCGGCTATACAGCTAAATGGATGGGCACTGTGCCGGCAGTTATATTTGGTGGGTGTATGACGCTTGTAGTGGTTGGGGTTACTTACTTTGCTGCGCCCATGCTGCGTGTACTGAATCTGAGCGATGATAAGAAGGAAAAGGAAGAGTAGTTACCCATGGGTTGTTGGTCAAGTGGCCAACAACAGCGTTAATAAATATCTTATTTTTATGAGAATTTAAATTCCTAATGAAAACCCTATTTTCTCTTTCAATCACTATTTTACTTATTACAACTATAAGTTGCACTAAACCGAAAGGGGTTTCTACACCAGATTATTGTCAAGCAACAATAAATGGCAAACAATGGCAAGCGGGTAGCAGTATTCCATTTACTAATTATTTGTCTTCAAACTTATCCAATTCCAGAAGATCTCTTTCCATAAGCGGAAGTAACGATGCCTTGCAATTTGTTTTCATAGGTATTTATGATTCTAATGGAATAAACAATAATGAATACATATTAAATACTGATTTTAAAAATAATTTTGCCCAATATCAAGATTATAATATAAGCTATCACTATACTTTCAATACAGATTCGGTGTATACAGGTGTCGCCGATATAAATTTGGATAGTATAAAGGTAAACACATCAAATACGACATCGTACATTTATAGAGTTCACGGTACATTTCATTTTCGGGCGAAATATGATTTAAACAGTGACACGGTCAATGTTACACATGGCGCATTTTCTGCACCATGTGTTGTGAGTCAATAAAGCATAAGCTATATTATCAATAAGATTTTGCGTGCAATAATGTATACCAATAACAAGATATGAACTAATACAAATAGCAAAGCGCATGAGTTACCTCATGCGCTTTGCTATTTTACTTACTATTAATTATTTCTCTGCGCTTTCTTTAGCGGCTTCGTTTCTCATTACTACCATACCATCGAATACATCTATGAGTACGGGTTTTGACTTGTCTATATCACCTGCTATTATCTTCCTGCTGAGCATATTGATAACGTCTTTCTGTATCACCCTCTTCAACGGTCTTGCACCATACTGCGGGTCGAAGCCGCGGAGGGCGAGGTAGTCGAGGGCATAGTCTGTGAACTCCAGATCGATGTTCTGCTCTAACAACTGTTTTTGCAACTGCTCGAGTTGTATACGTATGATGCCCTTTATTTCTTTCCTTGATAGTGGGCGGAACATGATTATATCATCCACACGATTCAGAAATTCAGGACGCATTGTCTGCTTCAGCAATTCCATTACCTGTTCCTTGGTAGCATCCACTACGTTATCTATATCCTTATCCTTAAGGTCTGCAAAGTTCTCCTGTATAATGTGGCTGCCGGTATTGCTTGTCATAATGATGATAGTATTCTTGAAGTTTACTACCCTACCCTTATTATCAGTAAGGCGGCCATCATCGAGCACCTGCAGCAGTATGTTAAACACATCAGGATGTGCCTTTTCTATCTCATCGAGCAGTATTACAGAATATGGCTTGCGACGCACAGCCTCTGTAAGCTGGCCACCTTCGTCATAACCTACATAGCCCGGAGGCGCACCTACGAGTCGGCTTACGCTGTGCTTCTCCATATACTCACTCATGTCTATACGGGTCATCATGCTATCGTCGTCGAAGAGTATCTCTGCGAGTGCCTTTGCAAGCTCTGTTTTACCCACACCGGTGGTGCCAAGGAATATGAAAGAACCTATCGGCCTGCGCGGATCGTGCAAGCCTGCACGGCCACGACGTATGGCATCAGCCACCGCTTCAATTGCCTCATCCTGACCAACTACTCTTTTATGCAATTCATCTTCAAGGTTCAGTAGCTTTTCACGCTCACTTTGCAACATGCGCTGCACGGGTATACCAGTCGCCTTCGCTACATTCTCAGCTATGTCTTCCGCATCTACTTCTTCTTTCAGCAAGCGCTTGTGCTGCACGTCCATCTCATCGAGCTGTTTCGATAGTTCTTCTATGTTCGCTTCTTCCTGCTGCACTTTGCCATAACGTATCTCTGCTACACGTCCATAGTTACCTTCACGTTCGGCCTGTTCGGCTTCCAGCTTTAGGTTTTCCATTATATTCTTCGACTCATTTATCTTATCTACGATACCCTTTTCGTTAAGCCACTTAGCTTTCAGCGTGTCGCGCTGCACAGTGAGCAGAGATATATCCTGTCCCAGTTCTTTAAGCTTAGACTCATCATTCTCGCGCTTTATTGCTTCTCTTTCTATCTCCAGTTGACGTATACGGCGTTCCAGTTCATCAAGTGCTTCAGGCATAGAGTTCAGCTCCAGCTTCAATTTTGCCGCACTCTCATCTATCAGGTCAATAGCCTTATCGGGCAGGAACCTGTCGGTGATATAGCGATGTGATAATTCTACCGCTGCTATGATGGCCTCGTCCTTAATGCGCACCTGGTGGTGGCTTTCGTACCTGTCTTTCAACCCACGAAGGATAGATATGGCATCTTCCGGCGTAGGCTCGTCGACCAGTACTCGCTGGAAACGACGCTCAAGCGCCTTATCTTTTTCAAAATACTTCTGGTATTCATTAAGCGTTGTGGCGCCTATCGCCCTTAGCTCTCCGCGAGCCAATGCAGGCTTTAAAATATTGGCTGCATCCATAGCGCCTTCCATGGCACCCGCACCTATAAGTGTATGTATTTCGTCAATGAAGAGTATCACCTCTCCATTGCTTTCAGATACTTCTTTCACGACCGCCTTCAACCTTTCTTCAAACTCACCACGATATTTGGCACCTGCCATCAATGAACCCATATCGAGCGCGAAGATGATGCGCGATTTAAGATTATCCGGTACATCGCCATTTATGATACGATGCGCAAGACCTTCCACTATAGCTGTTTTACCTACGCCGGGCTCACCAACTAATATAGGGTTGTTCTTTGAGCGACGGGAAAGTATGTGTAACGTGCGGCGTATCTCTTCATCACGGCCAATGACCGGATCGAGCTTACCGCTACGAGCCATTTCATTGAGGTTCTTAGCATAACGCTGTAATGAGTTAAACTGCTGATCGGATGTTTGTGAATTAACTGTATTGCCTTTCCTCAATTCCTTGATGGCAGTTACTAACCCCTTTTCTGTAACACCAGCGTCTTTCAATAATTTAGCAGTATCGTCGTTTACCTGCAACAATGCTATCAGTAAATGTTCGGGCGTTACAAACTCATCGCCAAATGTTTTAAGTATGTTGGCGCTTTTCAGCATCGCATTGTTCGCATCGCGGCTGATGTTTTGCGCCGGCTCACCGCCTTGCACTTTAGGCATGCGTTTCAACAGATCATCGAGCTTTGTTTCTACGAAGCCAATATTTACGTTATTTTTTTTGAGCAGGTACGATATGGGCCCTTCTTTATCATCGAGCAACGCTTTTAAAATATGCGCTGTTTCAATATTCGGACTTTGATTATTAAAAGCAAGTTGCTGTGCCTGCTGCACAATCTCCTGCGCCTTTATTGTGAAATTATTTAAGTTCATGATGGTTATTTTCTCCTACCTATGTGCATAAAAAGCGTTCCAAAATATTTATGCGGAAATATTGGCATATATATTAGGAATTTCTGGACAAGGTGTCTTAAAAAACCAAAGATGACTGTAATAATTGCAGATGCTTATGGCGTACCAGGATAATTAGGCGATGGCACAAGCACCTTTGTATTCCCATTATCATCGGCGGGATAAAGCTCCATATATCTCGGATAATCGAGCTCGGGATGCAGGTCCAGGCTTACGTTTTTTAATATCTGTATGCGGGATTTGCTTAAATCTACCTTCTCAAGATATGGAGGCAAAGCAGGCGTTAGTGTCCACTGACCCTTTTCCCAAAATACATATCCACCACGTGCCGGATCATAGAACGTATAATAGTCGGGGAAATACACATGCGACGTAGCATCGTACTTATGCGCAGCTGCCCACGGTGGTAATGGCTTCGCTGCTGTAGTTGTCGTTTTATGATGCTTCTTATGATGCTTTGTGGGTTTTACATCCTGCGCATTTGCCAGCAATGGCAGCGCGGCAATTAGTGCGATAAATAACATCCTGATCTTCATACTCAACAGATTCTAAATTCCATGCCACGCAATACATTATGAAATTACAAAAATCGATATTATATTTATCCCAAAAATATATCTAAATGAAAAAAGCTTTAAAAGTCATTGGCAAATTACTATTGACAATAATTATTTTAGCTGGTCTGGGCATAGCTTATATAATGCTATGCTTGCCTAATACCGGTAAAGCGCGCGCGATAAAAGTAGTGGCTACACCACATAGATTAGAACGTGGGGCATATCTTGCCAATAGCGTGGCCGTATGTATGGATTGCCATTCAAAACGCGACTGGAATAGCTATGCAGGACCATTAGTATTGGGTACTGAAGGGCAGGGCGGCGAGACATTTGATCAAAAATTCGGCTTCCCCGGCAGTTACTATTCACGGAATATAACGCCTTACGGAATAGGCAACTGGACGGATGGTGAGATATACCGTGCTATAACAGAAGGAGTAAGCAGGGATGGGCACGCTATGTTTCCCGTAATGCCATACCCATACTACAAAACGATGGATACGGAAGACGTCTACTCCATCATAGCCTATATCCGCACACTAAAACCTATTAAAAATGATGTGGTAGCCTCCAACCCTGACTTCCCGATGAACATCATTTTACATACCATACCCTCCAAAGCCACACCAAAAGAAAAGCCATCGGCATTTGACAGCCTTGCTTATGGAAAATATCTTGTGAATATAGCCGCATGTATGGAGTGCCATACACAGGTAGATAAAGGGCAGATAATACCGGAATTAGCTTTTGGTGGCGGACGCGAATTTAAAATGCCGTTTGGCACAGTAAGATCGCAAAACATAACACCTGATGAAGAAACGGGAATAGGCAGCTGGAGTTGTGAGCAATTTCTGAACAGATTCAAACAATATCAGAAAGCAGACTATACACCTGCTAAACTTTCAGACGGTGATTATAACACAGCAATGCCCTGGATGATGTACAGTAAAATGACTGATGCCGACCTTACAAGTATTTATAAATACTTAAGAACCGTAAAGCCTATAAAGAATAGTGTAACCAAATTTTCGAAGAAGGCATAAATTAAGCACGTGCATTACCAAATAGCGACAAAGGAATTACCTGTGGCTTTGGTAGTCTGATAGTCTTCTTTTTATGCGTAAGCGTATCTGTTTGCAATGCAAGCTTTATGGCATCAATAATGTTATCAGCGATGAGGTTTCTCTTTTCTCTTATAGTAGTGCGCTTACGATTAATAAGATAGATATCATCCTCTACCAAGGTATAAATAACAGGTACGTTTGTATGCTCGATATCTGTAACAATGCGGTTGTATGCATTTATAACCAGGGGCGCCATATTGTGTGTATCGAAGAAGAGTACATCGGGCTTTATTTCGGCCATCAGGTAATCGATATTATCTGTATTAAAACAAGTATACACTAAGAAACCACGCTCTTTAAGCAGCTGTTCGTCAGCTATTACTGTATTTATATCATCGCTTACTATCAATATCTTAATACGCATAACACAATATTTTTACTACGTATAGAAGTATAAAAAATTGTGCCACGTATCATTTTTTCATCGTGATATTTAAGTTACTTAACATTTCTTGTATGCGGGCATCGAGGTAAGTAAGTTTATCGTGCCTTGTAGATTCTGTCCAGCGTGGCTTATGCGTAGGAAAACGTTCTTCATTATATATATCTGAATAGTAAATCTTATCTGTATCAGCCCTGCTATAGATATCGTATACATAATAGGCATAAGCTCCGGGCAAAGTAGTAATGTTTATTGTAAAGTATATGTCGTTTTGTTCGGCCTTATCGTTACCACGTTTTCTATGTATGATGCCACTACCTGATATAGTATGATCTGTACTGTTATTAACCGAAAGGGTATTATCGGCCGTTTCAAAATTACGCTGATACCAGTCGGTTGCGTTATTAAAGAGATGGCTTGGGTCATAATTGTTACCTACAATTACAGTATCTGAATACACGATCTTATTTGCGCGAAGCGGGAGTGCTATTTTTTGAGCTGCAGTCTGAAGTGAAGAGGCGAGATAAACACCACAAATAAAAAGGAGATATCGCAGTGGTGTGCCCATGGGTATTATTTAAGCTTCCATGCAGTAATATCCTTGCGGATGTGGCTATTGGTATAAGTAGGAAAATTTACATCTTCTGCGCCATTCCAACGGCTTTTGATGTTTAATGCAGTAAGCTTTACCTTATTAAAAGTATCGGCAGCCATATTTTTTACGTTGGCAAAAACCAACTTACCAACAGCAAATACCAATATAAATATTACGAACGTGTGGCTCAAAGCCGAGTAATCGAGGTCGAAAAAGTATTTCAGACTTACGGTTACCAAATGTTCTATATTCTTCTTGTACATGTCCTGTCAATTGTATCATTAATAATCATCTGACAGGATAGTTTTAAAAACCATGCCAGCCTGTATTAACAGGCATTTCGCATATTTAGGACTAACTTTATGTGGGAATACGTGTACAAGATATGAGAACTTTACTACTGTTATTATTGCTATTGATGACCTGCGCCACCCCAAGTGATGCACAAGGCATCGCCAAACCAATAGCTACCGATTCTCTAAAGCGAAGACCGCTTGTTCTTAACGCTACATTTATACAAAGCAAGCCTGTAATACCACAAGATTATTATGCAAAACAGCTTGGCTTTTTCTGTAAGCAGGAAATAAAGATGCAACAGATACACGTGCCCGTCACCTTCAGAGTAGGTAGCATGGACGATTGTAACCGGCTGGAGCAGAAACCGGGATACAGATAGGCGACTACATGCCCAGTTGCTGCAATGTTTGTTTTGGCACCTGCATACCCTGCTGTTGCATTTTCCGCACCTGTGCACGGGCATTATCTATTTGCTTTGTGTTGAAATACAATAGCAATAAGTTATTGTTTGCTATCTGGCTTTGCGGTACACGTTTCAGGTATGATTGTAAATATGCAATAGCCGATGGAAAATCCTGCTTTGTAATAGCTACACGCGCAAGATCAAGATCGCACTCGACATAGTCTGATATTTTCTTCTCCTTTAAAAAATAGGGTTCTGAGGCAAGGATCGAGTCTTGGTCCTGCAGCATAACGCCATAGTAGTAGTTCAGGTATTTTTGATTAGGGTCGAGGCTATATGCCTTACGCAGCAGGGCATACGATTCCGGGCCTTTTTGCATCCGCGCTGCCATCATCATATTGGCATAAGCCGAGTGAGGCGATGTTTCAGCCGCAGCGTCCCAAAATGTCTTCGGGTCAGTGAAAGATTGCTGATGGTTATAGTTTACAATTCCTAATACTGCAGCTAGCCCAACGCCTGCTGCAGTAAGCTGCACATCCTTTAAATTATTTTTAAAGAGTACTGTTTGCGACAACAGCAATAACATACCTATCATGGGCAGGTACAGACGATGCTCAAAGGTTTGATCATTGAGCTTATCAGGCACCAATAATGCAGGCAACAGAAATAGAATGAATACCGCAAAACCGGCACCGATCACTTTCCAGTTTTTATCTTTTGCAAGAAGTATAAGTACAGCCAGCAATACGATTGCAATAACCCCATAGTAATAGACCGTATCCTGCTGCATAGGAAATACGCTAAGGTTTACCGGAATGAATATTTTACCGATGTACTGAATTACCAAAGGCAGCTTATGTACAAAACTACCGAGAACGGAACCTGCATCCATACCCGAGGCCTGTATAGTAGCCCTGGAGCGCGCTACGAACCAAATTAGAAAACATGCCACCCATATACCATACTGTATGAGATTCCTTTTGCCAAGCCATTTGGCATTAACAACAAATACAAGCAGCACAAAGGCTACAGGCGCATCGAATACCGCAGTTTCTTTTGTAAAGAATGCAAGCAGCAAGCAGCAGGCTGATAATAGAAGAGATAATGGGTTGCCCTTGACAGTATAGTTAACAGAGCAAATAAGAAAAGACATAGTAAATATGGCCAATAATGTATCGTTACGGCCCGGTATCCATGCCACAGCCTGGGACAATACAGGATGTACAGCAAATATGAGCGTAAGTATAAACGCGGGGACAGCCTTTACATTGAGCTTTGTAAACAGTTTATATAATAGCAATACGGAGCACAAATGAAAAAGTACATTAACAACATGATACCACATTATATCCTCTCCGCTAAAGTGGTAGTTGAGTACCATGGAATCGAGAAACAATGGGCGATAATACGGGTCTTTAGTCGCATCAAATACACCACGACCAAATGAGGTAACCAGATTTGAAAGATCTTGATTGTAGCCCTGCATCTCCTTTATAAAAATACTGTCATCAAGCTCAGTAAACCCAAATCCGAATGAAACGCAATAAACGATGGCTACAGCGATAGTAAGCCACAGCATAGGGTACTTAAAAATAAATTCTTTGGGTGTGCTCGTTACAGGCTGTTTTTTCACCTCTGGTATAGCAACAGGTTTAACAGGTATATTCTTTTGTTTAGGCTTACTCACGTCTTTATGTTAGATGACACCAAACTACATAAAAATCTCAAATACAGAAAACGGCTTGTGCATAAAAAAAGAGGCTAAGACATTTTGTCTTAGCCTGCAATAATTAACCATCTTCTTTATTAGTGCACTGCTACATCTAAATGTGTGCCGTGCGTATTTAATATTTCACCGGCTTTCGCTACTTCTTCTTTGCTGCCATGTGCTACAACCAGGTAATTACCTGCTTCAAGCGCATCGTGGTACTTCTTGGCAATATCGCCTTTAACACCCACTGTGGCTAATACAGATGCGATACCTCCACCTATAAGGCCAAAATCAAATCCTGCGATAGCGCCTACCAGTGCACCCGCGCCATATAAAAACCCTACACCCGGTATCATAAAGAGCCCCACACCTGTGAGTATCCCTACTGCAGTACCTAATGCGGTGCCGGCACCCACACCGGCTATTGCTGCGGTATGTGGCTTTTCTACAACTCTCAGTTCATCATCAACTATCTCTGTTTCAGCCTTACCCATTATAGTTAATTGCTTTACTGGGAAACCTGCATCATTAAGTTTTTTTACGGCATCCATTGCCATATCGTGGTCGGTATAAACACCAATAGCTGAATTCATGATCTTTAAAAGTTTTAATAAAAATAAGTTTTTACAAATGGATTATCAAGTATTTATACAAAAAGTGTTCCATCCAGTGTTAAAAGATCATTTTTTGAGTATCCGTATCTCTACCCTGCGATCTCTATCCTGGTCTTCTTCCGTTCGTTCCAGTTTTACACTCGGAGACGACCATCCCAACCCTATATATTTTAGCCTGCCCGGCTCAATACCTTTTTCTATGAGCACACGATATATTGCCTTTGCTCTGTTAACCGATAAAGTCATGGTATTATCGTCATAATCGATCGCGTCATCATAGTGCCTTCCGCGAAATTCACTTAACTCACAACATAGATGACCTTCTATCTGTATCTTCAGATCCTTATGCGTATTAAGCACTTCATACAGCTTCTCCAGAGCGCCTGCAGATGATGGTGTTACTTTATGGCTGCCGGGATAAAAGTATATATTGTCAAGTGCCAGCGTTTCATTTACCTTCAACTGAGTTATATCCACTTGTGGCTTTGCAGGTGGCATCGGTGCCGGTTTGGGAGTAGGTACAACAGGCGGTGCGGCTATATGTTTATCGATAATTATCTGCACTTTTCTATCATCCGGAAAACCAGCCTTACCATTTACAGGTTTACGCTCTATCTTTCCTTTGCCAATACACAGCTGTATATCCTTCTTGTCGAATGCAGCCGCCACAAGGTATTTTTTTATATTCCGTGCACGAACCAGGGATAAAGAATCATTATAGGCCACACCACCCAGATAATCTGCGTAGCCGAAGATGGTGAGCTTTTGGCCGGGAATGAGCACATCATTATAAATGAGGGAGTCGATGGTATGCGTTGTAACCGTACTTATCGATGCATTATTCAGCGGGAAATAAACGTTGATGCTATCCGCACTTTTTGCAAAGGCAGAAAAGGACAAAAAGGATAAGGCTATAGCAAATAGATATTTCATCATTATCAGTTTTCCAATATTCTTATCTCTACCCTTCGGTTCTTATCCGCATCGGCCTCGGTCTGCTCTTCAACTACTACCGGGCGGCTTTTACCAAAACCTGCATATTTTAATCGTTTAGGGTCGATGCCCTTGTTTACAAGATAATCATAAATGGCACGCGCCCTGTTTACAGATAGGTTCAGGTCATGCGCATCTATATCCCGGGCATCGGGTGCATCGTGAATACAACATACATGGCCCTCTATTCTTATTTTCAATGTTGGATTATCATCGAGCACATTGTACAGCGCTTCTACCTGTGATAGCGACTCTGGTCGCACCGTATGCCTTTCAGCATAGAAATAAACGTTCTTCAGTACAAAGGCCTGTCCGGGTTTATACTTGGTTATATTAGTAAGATAACGGGTAGTACTATCGGTAAGCGAATGTTTTTTTATGGGCGGTGGCGCTACCACTATCGGCTTCGGCTTTTGTTTTTTTATTTCTCCCCTGCCCTTATTGTTCACCACAATATCTACACGCCTATCTATGGGATAGCCTGATACTGTGTTCACACCCCGGCGCATTATCTCTCCCTTACCAAGACATACTTTTACATTCTTCGCATCGATACCGTTCTTTACAAGATAGTTTTTTACATTTTTTGCACGTTGCATAGAGAGTACCTGGTTGTAGCCCTCCGTACCCAGATTATCTGTATAGCCGATGATCTTCACATCGCTCTTTTGCATGATCTTATCGAAATAGATAAGGCGGTCTATCTTATTTTCTATACTGGTACCCAGCGTGGCCACATCGAGGTCAAAATACAGGCGAAAGGTATCCGTTACATTTTGCGCGGTAACGGAAAGAGACAAGACAACACAAGCTAAAGTGACAAACGCTTTACGCATAGCAATGTGAAAGTACCGATAAGGTACAACTTTTTGCTAATATGCAGACTTGATATTTCTAAAACATAATGTCTATAACCAATAGTCTTTCATCAGGTCAGCCACCCAGTCAGGTTGCTCTATATTACCTACCGGCTGAAACTCTTTGAAGACTGGTTTAATATCCAAAACAGGCGTACCATCAATAGCATCCAGACCTTGTACGGTAATTATTCTACCAGTATGCGACAACAGTTTAACAGTACATAGGCCAATGCGATTAGGGCGGTCTTTTTTTCGCTGGGCAAAGATGCCGGTCATGGGATATGCAAGATTACCGCGCGGCCGGCCTGAATACACTATTTGGTTTTCAGTAACCTGGTCGAAGTAGAAAATGATCTCTAGATGAGAAAAGTCTGAAATGTTTGTAAAAGCCTCCGCAGGAATATCTTCGGAAAGCGTAATTTCTGACACAACTAAACCCCAGAAATCGTCTGTAACTTCTGTGCGAATGTTTTTGACTGTGCCTATAGAGTGTAACGTGACATCCATTAGCTGACCTTCATTTTTTTCCTTGAGACTAAATAACCCAGGTATGTAAATGGCAAATAGGCAAACATACTGGCAACTGAGAACCAGGCAGGCTGATGCAGGTTCACGATGTAGTACACACCCATGATCGTTAATATAACGCCCACAACAATGGATGGGTTACGCTTTTCTCTTTTAGCAATTATAGTTGTTACAATGCCTGCTATAAATGAAGAAACAACATAAGCAAGCAAGGCGAGGATGAAAGCATTGGTGGGTAAAGCACTTACTCCTTTTGACAAGGAATCAGCATTATATTGATCAGTACCTGCAGGCAAGGGGTATAGCGCATCGCTATGTATACCCTTGTAGAGGAGCACGATCAGTATAAGACCGGTCATGGCGCCTATCACTACAGCTAATACATTATCGAATATTTTCATTAGGTATTTATTTGCCCGATGAAGGTACTGAAAGTACCTCAAACCTGTAAGAGAATGCATTATGGCTCCCCCATTCCCCGCGTTTTAAAAAAAACAATAGCTTTATGCCTGCAAATACCTATATGATACGAAAAATACTTAGTGACAAACCCACACGGCTATTTATATTCCTTACCTCATTCTTTGTTGCCAATGCGCTAATAGCAGAATGTATAGGTGGCAAGCTTTTTTCACTTGAGCGGGTATTCGGCTTCGAGCCACATCCATTTACATTGCTTGGAGAAAAAGGGTTAACATTCACACTCACATGCGGCGTGTTACTATGGCCGCTGGAGTTTGTAATGACGGATATAGTGAACGAGTATTTCGGCCCAAAAGCCATAAAGCGCATATCTTATATTGCCATAGGGCTTATCAGTTATGCATTCCTGATGTTCTACCTTGCTATACAGATGCCGGCAGACAGATCTTTCTGGATAACAAGCCAGCAAGCTGATGGCGTACCAAACATGCAATCAGCATTCTCTAACATCTTCGGGCAGGGTATGTGGATAATTGTAGGCAGCCTTATAGCATTCCTTGTAAGCCAGCTCGTGGATGTATGGATATTCCACAAGATAAAAAAGGTGACCGGCGAAAAGAAGGTATGGCTGCGCGCTACCGGTTCTACAGTAGTATCGCAACTAGTGGACAGCTTTATAGTGCTGTTCATAGCCTTTAAGATAGGTAAGGGTTGGTCTTACCAAAGAGTGATAGCTATAAGCCTTGTTAACTATGCTTATAAGTTTACGATGGCGGTGATACTTACTCCACTTATCTACCTTATAGAAAAGTGGATCGAACGGTTTTTAGGGGCTGAAACTACACATAAGATGAAGCAAGCCGCAATGGGTAAAGAAAATGATTAACTACTCATTATCAATCTTCCTTCTTAATCTTTAGATCCAAGCCTGTAACCCAAAGACAATTGTAATGACGGGCTCTTATATAGTTCATGCGATACCGCCCTTTCGCCAGGCGTCTTAGCATTGTCCCATACGGTCTGCACATTACGGAAGTCTATGGTAAAGTTTGGCGCTACTTCATAAGAAACACCAAATATATAGCCGATACCAAACCTTGCATTAAAATCTGTAGCGGTGAGCTTTGGCGCGCTATTTGCCTCGTTTGGTGCAGATACCAACTTTGGTCCGCCCGGAGATACAAATGGTAGGTCACCACCACCGGTATTGATAGATAAGCTGTATACAAAGTTAGGCCCCGCGAAAACATTGAACTTGCCGTGGCTGTAACGTACAGTTACCGGGAACTCAAAACTATGCAGTGTAGAAAAGGCAAACGAACGTAGCGTTGAATCTTTCTCATACATACCCGTACTTGGCTGTAGCGTGTACTTATCATAGTTATCGTTAATAGACAAGTTGTTATTGATGCGATGCATATATTTTAACTCACCCATTATGCTCCATTGCTTATTGATGAGGAAATTACCCGTAACTCCGAACTGGAAGCCCTTGAAATTGTTCGGGCCAAAGAAGGTACCATTGATACCAGCTGTAAGCCCGGGAGCAAACTGAATAGCATTTACGTGATACTTGATATCATTAAATGCAGCGCTCATATTCTCAAGCTGCTTGCCGGCCCATGTCAATTGCTTAGTAGCAGTCGTGTTATCCTTGTCTGATTCGCCTGATTTAGTCGATTCGTCGTTTTTTGCCTGTGGCACAACCGGTGCATCCGCAGGATTCTTTGCATTTTTATTTAGAGGCTCAGATGGCGGTGTGTTCATTGCCATCTTTCTTTCTTCGCTGTTATTTACAAGAGCGTTGAACTGGGCTACGAGGTTAGTCATAGAAATAGTATCAAGGCGATAATTCTTATCACCATCACTATTCTTTATATAGTGCTTACGTATTTCCAGCTTTGTACCTATTATTATATCATCGTGCTTAGGTGCATTGCTGGCTACAGCTCCGTTATACACATTGTCTGCATTAGCTTGTTTTGTATTTTTCGCTGTTGCATTTGTATTTGCTGCATTTTTCGTAGCTGTTTTGTTTGTTGCAGTTGTAGGGTTATTAGCGGCTAATGTTTGTTCTGTCTTGTGGTGGCTGTTCTTTGTTGCAAGTTTGCTTGCCGTCTTAGAATCAGAAGCATTAGCCGGGTTATTATTATCAGCTAATGTATTGTTGTCCTGTTTGTTTGCAATTACCTTGTTTTGTTTTTGTCCTACTATACTTGTCTTATTTACTACTGTATTTGTTTTATTTAAAGAACCGGTAGTGTATGATTTCTTGTCATGTACTTTATCTGTTGACGGAGTTACTGAATTATTGGTGCTTGTATTTGATAATTGATCGTTGTGATTATTGCTTACATGTGCGCCGGTAGCTGCTACAGTCGCAGCAGCATGGTTTCTTGTAGGCTTATTGTTGTTGCTATTATCGTTATTACTATTATTGTTTTGTGGTTTATTATTTGTGTTTGATGTGTTATTGTCAGCAGTGTTGGTAGTTTCAGCGGTAGTTTCAGTGCGTATAGTATTATCAGCCAATAACTTAGCGGAAGTATTCTTTTGTACAGACGTGCTTTGCGTAGAGGAAGCTACATCATTAGCGGTATTTTTATTTGCCTTGTACGAGGCAGCCATTTCATAGCCACCTACGCTTGCAGAAGCTATAAGCAGTATCGCCACTGTATAGCTCATCATACGGCGCCAGTTAAATGCACCACCCGGTACAGTTCTTGGCATTTCCTTATCCAGCAGTTCTCTCATATTCGACCAGGCACCGGAGCGCAGTTCTTCCTCACCGCCTACCAGCCGCTGTTTTACCAGGTCGTCTATGTTAATGAATCTTTTATCCATATGGATAAATTTTATTGTTTAAAGTGTAATTCTAATTTTTCAATCTTCTCTTTCAATATTCTCCGCCCTTCAGAAAGGTGCCACTTAGAGGTGCCTTCGCTAATATTGAGCATCTTGCCTATTTCTTTATGCGCAAACCCTTCCATAACGTACATATTAAATACCGTGCGCGTTGCATCAGGGAGCGATTGTACCAGTTTCAACAGTTGATCGTAATAGAGCTTGTCCGCATGGTCTTTATGTACCATCTGGTCCTTGTCTACCAGCATTATCTTTTCAGAATAACGGATATTGGCCTTCACATAGTCTGAGACAGCATGAAAAACAATTTTTCTTAACCAACCTTCAAAAGAACCTTGAAAATTATATTGTCCTATTTTTTGGAAAGCACGCAGAAAACCATTGTTCATTACCTCTTCCGCCTGCATTTCCTGATCTATATACCGCTTTACCATGCCCATCATGCGGGGGTAGAACAGTGTATACAGCTTCTCCTGCGCGCTCCGCTCGTTGCGGATGCACGACTGAATGAGCTGTTCTAACTCACTGGCCTGGCCGGAAATGTTATATGCCAAAGCTATTGACAAGTAATTGGTTATTAAATAGGACACTCATATAGACTATCCCGTTTTAAAAAGAGTTGGGTAGTTATGCAAGAATTATCCCAAATTAACGAAAAATCTACAAATATTGCCCCAAACCGGCACCCGATACTACTTATCTAAGAAATTATACTTTATGCCTATCAACGCATTTATACCGGGCATTGGGCGGTAGGCTACCACCTGATAGGTTTGGTTCCATAGATTATTACACTGGCCAATAACTTGTATTGCATGGCGCAGCAGGAATGAATTATACATTACCTGCATGTTACCTGTTTGGTAAGGGGTCAGGTATTCCGACTCATCGGATGTTATGTATCTATAACCGGTATAGGTGTGGTTGTAGTTTATATACAAGCGTTTATAACTAAACCCGAAATTCAACTGTCCATTATAAAGCGGGGTATAGGGTATCTGTTTGCCTACACTATTATCATTTGGCTGGTAACTGCTTTGCGTAGTAGCGACAACATAAGATGTATTTATCCCCAGATGAATTTTCCAGTTACCCCTCTCCCATACAATGTTATTTTCCGTTTCTACCCCTCGGCTGTTTACCGCTGCAATATTATGTGGTGTCCATATAGCGCCGCCAAGCCATATTACCCAGTTGTTGATAAGGCGGTTGTACACGGACAGATCGTGATACACAGAAAAATTGCCCCATTTGATTTTTGCGATATAGCCTGCATCCTCGTTCCATCCTTGCTCGGGTTTTAAAGATGGATTGCCGCCGGGCACATAATATAGCTCATTTAGCGTAGGCACCCTATATGTGCGCTGTACGTTCGCTCGAAGATTTAGCCAGCGTGTCAATTTATAAGAAGCATCCACACCGGGCAGAAAAATACTTTGCTGATCTATTACCTCACCACGGGCATTAACTGCAATGTTCAGCCTGCTCTGAAAAAAGGATATATCGTAAGCCGCAGCAAGTGCTACTCTCGATTGCTGCTTTATTTTATTTGAATCCTCAATGTCTATCCACGATAACTGAACAGGTGCAAATATTAACAAGTTGCTATGCTGTGAGATCAACCTTTTCCACCCTACCTCCTGGTAATACTGATAGCTGACATTATCTGAAATTATGGATGCAGCACTATCGCTGTAATGCAGATAATCTCGGGTAAAAGCACCCTTTGCATACCAGGTACTTTTATCGTTTTCTTTTTTCCAGTCGAGCAATAATCTAAGCGAACCATCTACCTGCTGTTTTACGGATGCTTGCTCAAACAAGGCTGGCGGTATCTGCCGGTTGTATTGCTGGTACCATGCAGAAAGAGAGATAATGTTTCGCTCCGCAATCTTATATGCTGCGCGGGCAAGAATGGCACCGCTTTTCAAATGGCTGTTCTGTAACGTCTTTTCTTTGCCCGTCTCGTCGGTATACTTAAAATCATTTTGCGCGGTCTGGGCAAACAGATTTGCAGAAAAGTACCATCTGTGTCGTGTAATACTGCCATTCAGACCACCAAGATATTGACCAAAGCTCCCCATTGCTGCCGTTACAGCACACGTAGTACGCGCCGTATCAAATACCGGCAGCGTATTTTCTATAAGCAGCGCACCGCCCACATTACCACTACCCAGTAAAGCACCAGACGAACCATATATCACGCTTACCTTATCCGCAAACAATACAGGCAACGTAGATACATCTGCAATACCCAAGGCTGCATTTTGTATCGGCACCCCATTCCATAATACCTGCGACTGCGCCGCGGATGCACCTCTGAAATTGAGCGTAGCCAATCCGTTAAACCCATAAGACTTCACAAAAACCGGCACCTGCTGAGAGAGCAGTGAGGCTATGTTTTGCAATCGGTATTGCTGCAACGTGGTGCTATCAATTGTTTTTATTTTCTGCCCGGGCGCAAAGCCATTGATACGTATATCATTCGTTTTGTCCTGCTTACCAATGACCTTTACCTCATGAAGCGTATCCTGTATTTGCTGGGCGTTGGTAACGTCAGTAAACGACGACAGTGCTATCATTGACAGCATTGAGAAAAACACTTTTTGTATGTGGCCTTGTAAGGAGATATAAGCAGTTTAATAGTCGAAATAAAAATGGCCGGGACCCAAACCTACATTAAAGGTAGTAAGCTTTGTAGCATCTGCTTTATAGATAGATACACTACCCCGCTGTACAAAACCTTTGGGGTCGCCTACATAAATATTACCCGTTGCCGGGTCTATGCCCAACGCCCAGAAATATTGATTAGCTACCGCAGGGATAAATGGTATAGCCGGCAATGCTGCATCATGTATGTTCATACGGTATATACCGTTATTGTCTGTACCTCCATAGTTGTTGTCTTCTATATAATACAGTGTATCTTTTGTGTTGTTGAATGCTGGTTTCAATGGATCTGCCGCTGCAGGGAAAGTATAAGATGCCAGCATCTCCCCTGTAGATGGATCTATGCGTGTAAAAGTGGCTATCCTACCCTGCGGCTGATCGCCGGCCAGCACCCACAGCATTTGTTCTTCGTCTATCAATACCTCCTGCGGTGCATATCCTGCCACAGGTATCGTTCTTATAAGCGCATCGCTTGTTACATCTACCTGGTATATCTTATTATCGGCAGTATCCCATGAGCAGATAAAAGCATTATTGAATTGCAGGCACATGCTTTCCGCATTGAGTGAAGGCATAGTGATATTACCTGTTACCGTAAGCGCTTCCGGGTTAATAATGTAAATCTTCTTACTGTACAGCGTAGATACATACGCTTTATTGCTGCTGATGGGAAGTATATAACGTGGTTGTGGAATTGATAAAGATGCTACAGATAGCCAGTTGGTATCATTGATAGCAACTACTTTATCGGAGTTATTAATGCAGAGAAAGTAGTAATGACCTATATGCTGCATACTCTGAAACACATCGCCCAGTGTGGCCCCGTTTGCTTTCTGGTATATGTCGCCATATACACTGTCCTTTGCTGGCTGGTATAAATAAAGTGTAGCATCGCCATTACCATAGTTGCCCTCGCATACCACATATACATTAGTGGCGCTGTGCCCTGGCAAAATATTATTGGTTACAGGCTTATCTTTTTTACAGGAAGCAATGCAAATAAATAATAACAGTATTACAGCTTTGAAATTTTTTCCACCCATTTGCTGCCATCTTTCCTGCATAAAGTAAGATAATACATTCCCGCTGGATAATCGCCGAGCCTGATCTCATTTACACCCTGCTGATAAGTATTCTGATAGAGTACATTGCCTGTTACCGATGTAAGCGTTGCGCTTATGCTTTCCGTTGTATTCTTTGCGGATATGAATATTCTATCAGTAGCTGGATTAGGATACACCGTTACGTCTGTATTATTTGCGGTATTTGCCACACTCGTACCAGCAACCGCATGAATAACTCCTACGGCATCGAGATCGAAACCACAAGAAGCGAATGGAGTAGGATAAGGGTCGTTAATTATATGTCCATTATGGTCGTGCGATGAATGGCCGCTGATAGAACCAATAACGTCTATTATGCGTACGTGTGTAATGTGACTTACATCTAAGCCCGGCGTACCTGCCACATCATCCAGATCGAATGGTGTACCATAGTGGCCAATATATTTACCTGCAAGATTGTTTAACTGATTTGCATAGAGATAATCATTTGGGTCTACATCCTGCGAGTCTGTTTGCGTAAGCGATGTAGCGGGAAAGCGGGTATAGTTGATGCCATCCGAGCTTACCTCTACAAATGCCAGCTCCAGGAAAGCCAGCGAATCATTGGTCGCATTCAGGAAACCATTCTCGAATACAGCAAAATCCGCACCCGGGCCGTTATATATAGCGCCCGCAAAAGTAACATCAGCTACGCCGCTATCACCCAGGCTCACTATATAGCCATCAGCAATTCCGGCCACAAAACTACTATCGCCCGCGCTTGCATGTCCTAATGATGTGTCTGCTATATTCTGATAGCCACGCTGCACACTGCAATGCGCAGCCCATGCTGTGAACTGGCTACTCGTGTCATATATGGCAGTGCTGCCGGGCAGGCCTGCCTGCGGCGCATATTGTGCATGCACCGCAGAACAGCCTAAAAAACTCAGTATAAATAATACGATAACTTTCATTCTTATTGTTTTACAAAACGTACCGTAGCATTCTTGTTATTACCTGATAATTGCAAAAAGTACATACCAGATGGCAAAGATGCCGTATTAATTGCTAATTGCTTACCGGTAACTGCGTATGTATTGATTGTACTACCCGATACACTCATCACAGATACCTGCTGAACAGAGTTATCAGAAAGATCTACATACAGCATGTTTGTTGCAGGGTTTGGATATACTTTAGCAACAGGTGCAGCTACATTATGCACTGCAGTAGTTGTATTGAATGAAAAGTTGTCGATACAGAAATATGCAGGTGTGTTCATTCCGAATGCGCCTGTATCTGATGAGCTAAGGTCAAATTCATATGTATCTACGTCACCTAATGAAGAAAGGTCTACATACTTCCAAGTATTTACAATGTAATCGCTGTCGTTGTCTGCGAACCTGTAATCTGCAAGATAGAAATCAACACTATCCGGCAATTCGGCGCCATGACGATAACCATGTATCGTTAGTTTGAACCAATCAGGATAACTACCTGTTGTATCCGTAGGCGTGTAGCCAAACCTTCTTGCAAATGCATCACCATAGCGCATACTGTTTGCAGCATATGTGTTATTTGTAACGTACATACCTATTGCAGGGCTTAAGTCAGCAGTATCCAGCAATGAAATAGTATTAGTAGTACCATATGCTACTGCATATTTAGCAGAGTTGTAACCGGTATCTGCTTTTGCAGCATATTGATTGGCAATGCCGCTTGTAACACTATCGGTCATATTAGAGTAGGAGAAGCCATTAACCCAATACCCGCCGTAAGAAGTGTCATAAACGCAGGGGAAGTGTACATCAGCTTCATTGAAGCCAACATCAGTACCGGATGCAGTGTAGTTTACATAGAAAGTGTCAGGCTTAGAGAGGCTGAGATCTTCGAAAGTGGCAACGCTTTGTGCGTTAGATGCAAGTGTACCCAGTAGAAGGGCGGAAAATAGCAATGTAAATTTGCGCATATATCAATTGGTTTTTAGAAACAATTTTCAATGACGCAACTAATGGAAAATACAGATAGATAAAAGCGGACAATGCAATGCATTCAAGCCTTCGTCTTACTGTGCTTTTGATCCCGAAAGCAGCGATAAGTTATTATACAAAGGCAGGTCTTCTGACTTACTCCACTTTTTTGCGGCCTTCCCATCCCGTACGGAATAGTGGCGGAGGTTGCAAAAAAGCTCTTTATGGAGCTAACAGCATCGGGTAATGTCCGGGATTCACACCCGGTTCCCTTTTCATTCCTTACTTAATTCAGGAAACCTTTGATGGGGCAAATGTATAAATATTTTATGAAGAAACAATTTTAGTTGACTTACGCACTAACGATCCGCTGGCGCAACGCCTCATACAGTATCATCCCCGCAGCAACAGATACATTAAGCGAGTCGAAGTTCGTCACCATAGGTATACGTATTAGCTGGTCGGCACGTTTTAGCACTTCCTTGCTTATGCCGGTATCTTCAGCACCCATAACAATGGCTGACGGGATAGTTAGGTCGCTTTCGTAAACGGGCACACTACCCTTCATCTGTGTACCAAGTATTTGTATGCCATTCAGGCGCAGTACGTCCATCGCCTGTTGCACAGATGGCGTACGGCAAAGTAATATCTTACGCAGCGCACCTGCCGATGTTTTGATCGCATCTTCCGTTAATGATGCCGCGTGCGATGTGGGCAATATAATACCCTGCGCCCCGCAACACAATGCACTACGCGCTATGGCCCCTACATTACGCACATCAGTAATACCATCAAGTAGTAAGAATAACGGTACCTGACCCTGCTCTACGACATGGCTAATACCCGCCTGCAGGTCTACGTATTGCAGCAGGGATGTCCATGCCACAATACCCTGATGTTGGGTTTTGGTCATGTAGTCGAGTTTCTCCACGGGTACCTGGCTTATGGGTACATTGTATTCCCGCGCCTTTTGTTTTATGGCAATGATCTCCGGTCCTGTAGCGGTGCGGAGCAAAAATATCTTTTCTATACCCGTCCCCTGTTCCAGCGCCTCAAGCACAGGCTTTCGGCCAACAAGTAATGGTAAGGAACGGGTAGTGGGTTTCATCATTCTATTTCGAAATAATCGTTATCAATTTTTTTTACTTCGTAAGACTGTTGTAAAGCGACTCCAATGTTGTAATCAATCATATACTGCGACAACGTCTCACCATCAATTAATACTATTTTAGTTTCATTACGAGGTATGTATTCTCGTGCTTCTTTTGTAAAAGTAGAGGTAGTAATGAATATTCCTTTTTTTGCTCCTTGACCAGCGAGTGCTCCAACAAATTTATGTAGTTCGGGACGTCCAATTATATTCCCTGGTGTCCATCTTTTTGCTTGAATGTATATTATATCCAAACCTAATTTATCTTCTTTAATTGTACCGTCAATTCCTTCGTCTCCACTTTTACCAATAGCCTTCCCAGCATCTTTTAAAGATCCACCATAACCCATTTTTACTAGTAGTTCTACCACTAGCTTCTCAAAAAAATTAGGAGGGAGGGAAACAACTTTATTTATTATTTCCTGTGCGAGATCTTTTCTTATTTTTAAATAAGAATTTTCTAAAGTTTCTTCTGGAGTTTCATTGTTAATTTCTTCAACCGCTATGTTTAATGCGTTTTCCTCTTTTTTGGATGAATGAAATTCAACAAATTCAGGGAAGCTTTTCAAAAATTTTACCGATATTTTTTCTGGCTTCTTTTTTAAAACATCAGAGCCTCTTTTTGTAATTGAAATAAAACTTCTTGTTTGGGATTCAATTAAACCGGCTTTTTTAAGATATGTCCTTGCCCACCCAGCTCTATTTGCAAAAAGAAAACTTTGCCCACTAGGGAGCATTTCCTTTTTCTCATCCTCAGATAAATTAAATTTTTCAGTCAAAGCCTCTATTACATCATTCATTTTATATTGGTCTCCGTCCGCTATGTGAGTTAGCAGAGGCAACATTATTGACTGAAAATCGGGGATGGGCATATGATTTTTTATTATTGAAATTATGCCATGTTGTGAAACACCTGCTGCACGTCATCATCTTCTTCCACGCGGGCTATCATCTTAAAGACATCCTCACTCTGCTCTGGTGTTACTTCAACGGTGTTAAGCGGTATCCATTCTATTTCAGATGATATAGGTGTAATACCCTTTTCTTCGAGCGCCTTCTGCATGTTACCGAAGTCGTTAAATTCACAGCGTACTACTATGTTGCCTTCGCTGTCCTCACCTACTTCTTCAAGTCCTGCGTCTATTAGCTCTAGCTCCAGATCGTCCATATTAAGACCTTCAGGTTTTAGTTTAAAAACACCCAGGTGCTTAAATACAAAACTCACTGAACCACTGTTACCCAGCGTACCACCGCCCTTGTTAAAATGAGAGCGTACGTTGGCCACTGTTCTTGTTGTATTATCGGTGGCGGTAACTACCAGCACTGCTATACCATGCGGGGCGTAACCTTCATATAGTACCTCATCGTAGCTACTGGTATCTTTACCCATCGCATTCTTTATAGCCGCTTCAATACGGTCTTTCGGCATGTTGAAGGACTTGGCATTCTGCATTACACGGCGCAGCATTGGGTTGGTATCAGGTTCAGGACCACCCTTTTTAACAGCTATGGCAATTTCTTTACCTACACGGCTAAACTGTTTTGCCATACGGTCGTAGCGTGCAAACATCGTAGACTTACGTACTTCAAATATCCTACCCATATATATAGTTCGTTATTTAAGTTTCAGGGCGCAAAAATAAGAATTGTTTCGGGAGTTACCGCTAAATCAATGCTCAGATGGCTCTGTAAATCTCTGTAAAGTGTATCGGCCACTTAACAATTAAGAAAATTATCTCTTCAATTAATAATATCAATGCAACTTCGGGACGTATATTATGTATTTATCTTTAAACGTTTCTTCAGGAAAAACATCGTGCACATCCCACGCCTGTGTTACTTTTTTTAGCCCGGATTCAAATATCTCTTTCTTTAGATCGCCCCCTTTCAGACAAATAAGCCCGTTGGGCAGCTCATCACTTTTCTGTCCTCCTGCTATCCGCGGCCTTGCCCAGCGCCACAGGTCGCCAAGAGGCGCCACAGCACGTGATACCGCATAGTCGAATGTCTTCTCCTTTATATCCTCTACACGGGTATGTACGGCAGTTACATTTTTTAGCCCTATTGCCGATGCCACCTCCTGCACCACTTTTATCTTTTTGCCTATGCTATCGGTAAGCGTAAATTTCACTTCGGGAAAAAATATAGCAAGTGGTATGCCTGGGAAACCTCCGCCGGTGCCAATATCTACCACTTCCGCCTTTTTATCAAAGTTGCAGATAGCGGTTATAGCCAGGGAGTGCAGCACGTGCCTTTCATAAAGTGTATCAATATCCTTACGCGATATCACGTTTATTTTTTCATTCCATTCCTTATACAACGCTTCCAGTTGCTCGAACTGTTTTAGTTGTGTCTTGGTAAAATCGGCAAAGTATTTTAAGATTATTTCCACTGTTGTTTATTTTTCCAGAGTATGTAAGGCGAAAAAGCAAAGTTATATATCATCCACGCTATATCGAAGAATGGAAATAGAATAGACAATTTTATTTCATTAAGCCTGTTGGCAGCCACGGCCCACAAAGACCAATACAACACGCACCGTAGGGCCATAGCAAATATTGCAATCTGCCAATGGCTGTTAAACAGCAATACAAAGAACGACAGCCACATGAATGCATGTGATAGTGCATACCCTCCCAATAAATATTGAGTGACACTGTTATAATACTTGCCGGTAGATAGGTGCCTTTGCTTTTGTTTTACCCATTCCTGTACAGAACCTTTAGCATCTGAATAGGTAAAAGCCTTTCTATCACTTACCACAGCTACGTTATCTGCATTACCGGCTATATTCACCAGAAGGTCATCATCGCCCGATGGCAATGCCTTCCATACCTCCGCATTTTGCGCTTTCAGTATTGCTTCCTTTGTGCAAGCTATGTTTCTACCCACTGCCATGTATGGCTTGCCAGCAAAAGCATATGTACTGTATTGTAAAAATGTATGTACCGTTTCCCATCTGATAAATGAATTGAGCAGTCCACTGGTTTTGTTATACCCACCATAGCCTGCCACTATTTGATTCCCGCTGGCCAGTGGCTGCATCATTTTCTCCAGCCAGTTATCACTAACAGGCTTACAGTCAGCATCTGTCAGCAAAAGCCACTCACTCCCTGCATATTCCAGCCCCTTGCTCAGTGCATATTTCTTACCGGGCATATTCCTTGCCGCGCCCTGTGGTATAACAATATCCCAAAGATTGTCATATTGCAATTCCAGTTGTTGCAATACTGCCATTGTATCATCAGTTGACCCGTCATTTACTACAATTACTTCATATAAGGGCTTACCCGCATCATTCATATATCTTTGCGACAAAATAGCGGGAAGGTTCTTTTTCAGGTTGTGTGCTTCGTTTTTTGCGCAGATTATAATGCTTACTTGTTTACGCTCGTTTTGTGGCAATATTGCCGTTTGGCGGGGAATAAATAAAATACGGCTAAAAAAATAAAATGCATAGCCGCATTGCACAATGAGCATGACCAGAAAAAGGTAGTATGACCCGATTACGAACACAGAGGCAAAGAAACGCTGAAAGGTTGACAAGTAGAACAGTAAGGGCTACAAACTATGGAATTTAAACTCTTAGCAAAAGATAATAACAGCCACGCACGCGCAGGGCAGATAAGCACAGGCCACGGCCTTATAGACACGCCTATATTCATGCCTGTTGGCACAGCGGGTACGGTAAAGGCCGTAACTCAGCAACAACTGCACGACGAGGTAAAGGCTGAAATAATTTTAGGCAATACCTATCACCTGTACCTACGCCCGGGCATTGACGTGCTGGAGCAGGCGGGCGGGCTGCATAAATTCAACGGATGGGATAAACCTATCCTTACCGACAGTGGTGGATATCAGGTATTTTCACTTGCTGCAAACAGGAAAATAAAAGAAGAAGGTGTTGTATTTCAGTCGCATATTGATGGTTCGCGACACCTGTTTACCCCCGAAAGTGTGATGGATGTAGAGCGCAGCATAGGCGCCGATATAATCATGGCGTTTGATGAATGTCCTCCGTATCCTTCTGAATATGCATATGCCAAAAGCTCTATGGAGCTGACACACAGGTGGCTGGCGCGCTGTGTAAAGCGTGTCAACGAAACGGAGCCTAAGTATGGTTACGAGCAATCTTTATTCCCAATAATACAAGGTAGCACCTTCAAAGACCTTCGCCAGGCATCATCAGAGTTTGTTGCAGGTATGGAATGTGATGGTAACGCCATAGGTGGCCTGTCTGTCGGCGAGCCCGAAGAGATGATGTACGAGATGTGTGCACATTGCTGCGAGTTCTTACCGGAAGATAAGCCACGCTATCTTATGGGCGTGGGCACTCCGTGGAATATCCTCGAAAACATTTCATTGGGTGTAGATATGTTCGACTGTGTAATGCCTACACGCAACGGACGTAATGGCATGCTATTCACCACAAATGGCGTTATAAACATAAAGAACAAAAAGTGGGCAACTGATTTTAGCGTTATAGACGACGGCCTCGATTGCCATACCAGCAATTTTTATTCAAAGGCATATCTCCGCCACCTGTTTGTGGGTGCAGAGATACTGGGATTGCAAATAGCCAGTATCCATAATCTTGCCTTTTACTTACATTTGGTAAAGGAGGCGAGGGCTCACATCATAGCCGGTGATTTTACAAGCTGGAAAAACGAGATGACACCTAAACTAAAGCAACGACTGTAAGCGGATGAAGAAACTGGACTGGTATATTGTAAAGAAGTTTTTAGGCACTTTCTTTTTCGCCATTATGATATTGGCGCTTATATCGTGCGTAATAGATATATCTGAAAAGATGGAAGATTTCACCGAGAAAAAAGCTCCATTCTTAGCCATACTCAATTATTACAAAGACTTCATACCACATATTACAGCTCTGCTGTTCCCTCTATTTATATTCATTGCCACTATATTCTTTACCTCTCAACTGGCCTATAAGTCCGAGATCATAGCCATGCTGTCATCGGGTGTTTCGTTTCAGCGTTTCCTGAGGCCGTATGTAATAGGGGGTGGTTTCCTTTGCCTTATATCGCTCATTGCCAATCATTGGATAATACCGCTGGCCAACAAGGGCAGGCTCGCATTTGAGAACAAATACATACACGACGCAAAAATCTCTTCCGACAGAAACCTGCATCTTGGTCTCACCAAAAACCTGTATATATACGTACAAGGATTCGATTTTGTTCGCAACACAGGCAGCAAGTTTACCGCAGAAACAATAAATGGCACTGATCTCACAGAGAAGATAATGGCCGATAACGTATCTTATGACTCTGTAAAGAAGATATGGCACCTGCACAGCGTAGTGATAAGGCATAATAACGGCCTGAAGGAAGACCTGAAGATCGTACCCGAGCTTGATGAGAAGTACCCCAACTTCGTACCGCGCGACCTGATAGCAGATGAGGACATTAAAGAAGCACTTACAACCCCGGAGCTTATTGCATACACTGCAAAAGAAACGCTGCGTGGCAGGGAAAACCTGAATTTTTATTATATAGAAAAAGACCGCCGTACAGCGCAGCCATTCGCCGCTATGATACTTACATTGATCGGGGCCTGCATCGCCAGCCGGAAGATAAGAGGCGGTAGTGGCCTCCACCTGGCAATAGGCATCATCATAAGTGCATTATACATTATGTTCATGCAATTCTCCACAACTTTATCTACCAATGCGGGCTTTAACCCGCTTGCATCTGTATGGATACCGAATTTTGTGTTTGGAGGAGTTGCCTACTATTTATACCGCAGGCAAATTAAATAAGAGCATTAAGCCATATAATATGAAAGATATTAGCCAACAGTAACCCATATCTTTTCCGCGTCTTCTTTCCTTATACTTAGGTAGTAGCCCGCTATTTGTATGGCCATAGGGTCGCCGAATGGAGCTATCATCTCTACCCATACAGGCTCGCCAGGTATACAGCCCATTTCCAGCAGTGTTAGTTGAAATTCGCTCTCGTCATGGCTCTTAATGACCGCTTTAGTGCCTGTTGGCAGCCGCGAAAGGCGTACGGTCTTATCTTCTGTCACACTCATCTGCCACAAAGTTAGGATTAAAATAGGAGTAGCTAAAAAATGTTACGAAATTTGCACAAACCGGAGAAATGCCCGTAAAATTCTACGAACAGGACATATCAGCCAAATTAAAGGATAAGCGCAAGCTAAGCGCCTATCTTGAAAAACTGGCACGCAAACATCTGAAAGTAAAGGCCGTGAGGCTTGCTTATATCTTTTGCTCGGATGATCATTTGCATAAAATGAATCGGCAATTCCTGAACCATGACACGCTCACCGATATAATCACATTCGATATGAGTGAATTCAATGATACCCTGGAAGGCGAGATGTATATTAGTGTAGAACGGGTAACAGACAATGCAGAAAAATTTGGTGTAAGCTATGCAGATGAGCTGCACCGTGTTATATTTCATGGAGCATTGCACCTCTGCGGCTTTAAGGATAAGAAGGATGCAGACATCAAAGAGATGCGCAAACAGGAGGCAAAGTGTTTGAAGGATTACACAAAAATTTAAAGAAACAGAAGCAATTAAGAAATGACGTTAGAAACATTATATGAAGATGATGACCTCATCATTGTAAATAAACCCGCAGGTTTGCTGGTGATACCCGACCGGTTCAACAGTGAGATACCAAGCCTCAACCGTGTGCTGGAAACAAAGCTGGGACAGCATGTATGGGTAGTACACCGCCTCGACCGTGAAACGAGCGGCGTAATATGCTTTGCAAAAAACGAGGCTACTCATCGCTACCTGTCCATATTATTTCAGGAGCGTGATGTGAATAAATTTTATGCAGGGCTGGTACACGGGCTGGTAACACCGGAGCAGGGCCGCATAGAAAGCCCCATAGCGGAGCACCCCGGCACTAAGGGTAAAATGATCGTATCCAGGAAAGGAAAGGTAGCTATAACAGATTATAGAGTTGCTGAGCAGTGGCCGCTGTATTCATTGCTGCAGTTTCAGATACATACCGGCCGAACCCACCAGATAAGGGTACACATGCAGTCTATAGGCCACCCCATAGTATGCGACGACTTGTATGGCGATGGCCAGCCGTTCTTGTTATCAAACATTAAGCGCAAATACCGCATGAGTGAAAAAGATGAAGTGGAAAAGCCACTCATGAGCCGCCTGGGTCTCCACTCTTATAAAATAGAATTTAAGAAAGAAGATGGTACGGAGATAGTTGCAGAGGCGGCTCTGCCCCGCGATATGGCCGCATGCGTAAAGCAATTGCAGAAATGGAGCCCTAAGAACGATTTTCAGGGATAGCCATTTAACCAATATAAGTTACTTTTGACCTTTGAGTTTTGAATTTTAATTTTTGAATTTACATGACATCACAGATAAACATACAAGTAGAACTGGCAGAAGATAAAATGCCCGAGACGATACAATGGACAGCACCGGACGGTGGTGTGGCCGAACCTCAAAAAGCAAAAGCAATACTGCTGGGACTTTGGGATGGCGAAGAAAAATCAGCCATGCGCATAGATTTATGGACAAGCAAGATGATGGTAGATGAAATGAACGACTTCTTTTACCAGACATTTTTTGGCATGGCCGATACATACATACGCGCTACCAAGAATACAGAGCTGGGCAATGAGTTAAGGGAATTTGCAAAGAGCTTCCATAAAAAAGCTACTTCAGCCCTCGAAACAAGCGAAAACAAATAATATCATTATTCCTTTACAAACACTCAATATATGTCTCTCGAAACACAAATAATGGAAGAGTTGAAGAATGCAATGCGCGCAAAAGATGAAGCCGCATTACGTACACTCCGCGCCATTAAAGCCGGTATCATTATAGAAAAAACAGCCGAAGGCGCTAATGGCGAGATAAGCGAAGCCACAGAAGCTAAGATGCTGCAAAAAATGGCCAAGCAACGCCGCGATTCACTCGATATTTTTGAAAAGCAAAACCGCGAAGACCTTGCAGCAAAAGAAAGAGAAGAGTTGGCGATCATAGAAAAATTTCTGCCAAAGCAAATGAGCGAAGATGAACTTAAGGCGGAAATAAAAAAGATCATAGAGCAGGTAGGTGCTAAGTCACCCGCCGATATGGGCAAGGTAATGGGCGTAGCCAGCAAACAGCTTGCAGGCAAGACCGATGGCAAAGCCATATCTGATGCAGTAAAACAGTTACTTTCTTAAGCACACACTATGGTGCTCGATGCGATAGGCATTATAATTATCGTTTTATTCTTTATACGCGGCTACACAAGAGGTATCATTGTAGCCGCGTTTTCTGTATTGGCAATACTGTTGGGCATTGTATGCGCGCTAAAGCTATCCCAAACCTTCTCTGCATGGCTGCTGGCAAAAGGTATCATTACCTCTGGCTGGGCGCAACTTATCAGTTACATTGTGTTATTCATAGGAGTGGTATTAATAGTGCGGCTCATCGCTAAAGCCATACAAAAAGGTGTAGAGGGCCTCATGCTTGGCACCATCAATAAAGTAATAGGCGGCCTGCTATATGCTTTTCTCGGCGCAGTTTTATGGAGTTCACTGATGTGGATAGCCAACCAGATGCATATAATTTCGCCCGAAACTATTGCTGCATCTAAAACCTATTCATGGCTTTCAGCTCTAGCCCCTTGGTTCTTTGAACATATTGGTAAGTTATTACCGTTCGCAAAAAATGTCTTTGCAGATCTGCAGCATTTCTTCGATGGTGTCAATCAAAAACTACCGGATCATGTGGGTGCTCATTGACAATTACGACTCATTCACATACATACTGCACGACTACCTTTTACAAACAGGCCACGAGTGCGCGGTGTATCGCAATGATGAGATAACCTTAACGCAGCTTATTGCATTATCCCCTACGCGTCTCATCATTTCCCCCGGACCGGAAACGCCCTTACAGGCCGGCATTTGTATGAATGCCATAAAACATTTCCATCAACTTATTCCTATACTGGGCGTATGCCTCGGACATCAGGCATTAGGTATGTTCTTCGGCGCGGAACTGATACATGCATCCTACCCAATGCACGGCAAAACAAGCGAGGTAACGCACACAGCCCATACGATATTCAATGGCATCCCTTCACCATTCACAGTAATGCGCTATCACTCCTTATCCATCACCGCTACAGAGCAAACAGCATTAGATGTTATTGCGCAAACAGCCGATGGCACCATCATGGCCATAATACATAAGCAGCATAAATGCATTGGGGTGCAATTCCATCCCGAATCAGTTGGTACAGAATACGGACTAAAACTATTACAGAACTGGGCAGGGATGTATCAGTAATTACCGCATCACTTCTTCGTATACTTTCATCACCCTTGCAGCACATACATCAGGTAAGAAATGTTTTGCATGCGCATAACCTTTAACGATCATCTGCGCACGTAGCTCATTGTCGGTTGCCACTTGCACCATGCCGTTGGCCATGCTTCCTATGCTGTACGGGTCTATATAAAATGCCGCATCTCCACCAGTTTCCGGCATGCACGATACATTAGAGGTAATAACTGGCACACCGCTAAAAAGCCCTTCGAGCACCGGCAACCCAAACCCTTCAAAAATAGTAGGATAAAGAATAGCATGTGCTGCCTGGTACATTGCCGGCATATCGGTCTGCGTATCAGCCAGCTCTTTTCTCAGCGCGGCATTGTCCGCAAGAAAGATAATACGATCCTGCAGATCATGTTCGCGCACATAATCCTTCACTTTATTTAAATAACTGTCGCCACTACTGGTTACTACAAGTGGTATATCTAATTTGCCTTTCAGTGCATTCATCGCCTGGCAGATAAGTAGTAGATTTTTACGCTCTATCACAGATCCTACCGATAAAAAATATTGCTCCGGCAAATTGTATTTTTTACGCACTGCACGCTTTGCTTCTTCGCTAACTTTCTGTTGGTAGATAGGAAAACAGCTTGGATAACATAGCCTTATTTTTTCAGCGGGCACATGATACAGGTCTATCAGGTCTTGGGAGGTCTGCAGGCTCATAGATATGATCATATCCGAGTGCAGGCAGGCGTTCTTAAATTTCTTACGGTATATTCTTACATCTGCAGGCTTATACTGATTAGGGAAGCGCTCAAATATCAGATCGTGCATGGTTACCACCGTCTTAATATTTGTACGCTCTATACCAAACGGTATTTCATGACTCAGCCCATGATACAGATCTATACCCAGCGACACCAACTCTCTTTTCACCAGTGAGCTGCGCCACAAGCTTTTTACTAACTTGCTTACTCCCTTAGGCGCTACCACATGTACTGTATCAGACAAAGGTGGCTCGTAAAGGTTCGATACTTCTGGCGTTACAAGATAGTAGTCGTGCTGTGGAAATTGTTGAAAAAGCTCATGGGTAAGGATGCGTGCATAGTTACCGAGGCCGGTATTATTAGAGTACGCGCGTTTTGCATCAAAAGCTATCTTCATCAATTATCGCAGAATGTTAGTAACGGCAAAGGTACATTTATCTCCTAAACCTGTCTTTCCTTTAAGCTCACGATATTTCCCAGCATCAGCAGCATTCCATAAAAAACATCTTCAACGGGTATAGTATACAACCTGATGCCCAGGTTTTGCTTGTTATTGTAAATGACGATAGGCAAGGACGTCAGCAAGCCATTCACAATAAAGAAAGGTATTAAGCTAATGAGAAATGTAAGCAAAAACACATCGGCCCTGAAAGCAGGAAGGTATTTATGAAACAACACAACCAGCACAGCTGCAATACCACAAAATGTAAAGGACGAGAACGTATACGCTTTGCTATGAAATATCAGCCCTGCTATAGTGAGCAGAACACCTGTGACGAGTAAAATGCCCCTTCCCTTATCCGGCTTTTTATTAAATGGGGGATTAGTCCGCAGACAAGCGTAAATAAAAGCACACGAGTACGGTACCACGACAAAAAATAGCCATTCTTCTATTGGCAGCCCACCAAGTTTATAGCCTGTTATATAATTATCGTTGAACGACCATACACCATGCCTTGTAAATATGATATCCCACGAAAGAAATAGCTCACCTGTCAGTATCATCCCCCACTTCAGGTTCTTCCATTGTTTGTAGAAGGCCACCTTCTTATCAAAGCTCAGCGCCAGCGGAAAAAGTATGGTGCAGATATCTATAAGCAGGTACGCGTAGTGTTTGTCCATACGTACTATTAAGAGAGCAGGTCTTTTTTATCATCCTGCAGTATTGTATTCCAATATTTCCGTGGCACCAATAGCAGCCCGAACAATTCCCCTTTTTCTTTATTAATGTTCTTATGGTGCAACTTATGCGCCCTGCGTATCATTTTAGCATATCGGTTATTGCTCATCCTAAGCCATTTGAAACGCTGATGAATAAACACATCGTGCACCAAAAAGTAGCACCACCCATACAGGAATATCCCTACACCTATTGCCACGACCCACCACTTAAAGTGCATCGATCCCAGCATTATACACAACCACGATGGTATGGCGAATACAAGAAAAAAAATATCGTTTTTTTGAAACGGATGATATCCGCCTTTATGATGGTCTTTATGTAACGACCACAGCAGCCCATGCATCAGGTATTTGTGAGTAGCCCATGCTACGAACTCCATCATTCCGAATGCAGCTATCACAACAAATATGTAGAAGAAGATTATCAACGATTTAATATTTATAATATCATCCGCAACAAGGGGCGAAAAATACAACCTGTATAGTAAACAAATTTATGGCAAATTGGTTCACCTTTGTTGATGTTACCTATTTCTGGCCTACTCCCAGTTCCATAGTACCTGCCCGTGATGATACGGTTTTACACTACCATCCTCATGCTGCAGCAAAAGGGTACCATCGGCCTGCGCCTGTACAATGATGGCGTTCCATGTGCCACGCTCATCAATAAAGCTCTGCTCCTGCCCTTTTCTATATAACAATTCATTGTATTGCTTCATCACATTTCCCGCCTGCGTCAGTGCCGAGGTCTGGCTCAGTATAGTTTCCCTCAACTTTCCTTTCAGGTCATTAATATCAATATCCTTACCTGAGGCTATTTTCAATGACGTAGCGTATGGCAGTTCTTCCGGAAAATGCCGCTGTTTTACATTCAACCCTAGCCCTATAACGCTATACGTCCACTTACTGCCACGTAACACATTCTCTATCAGTATACCCCCTGCCTTTTTGTCATTGACAATGATGTCATTGGGCCACTTCACACGCACCTGCCAGCTACTATCTAAATTTTGCAAAACATTGGCAATCGATGTAGCTACCCCACAGTTAAATGCAAATTGTTCTTCAAGTGACTGATGGGGCATAACGATTATCGTCATCAGGATGCTGTCCCCGGCATTGTCCAGCCACGTCTTTCCACGCTGTCCTTTACCCTGCGTCTGGCTTTGGGCTATAATTGTCAGGCCGTGCTGTGCCGTATCGGCATCAATAGCACGCATGGCATAGTTATTGGTGCTATCTACGGTATCCAGTTCAATAACGGGAACCTCTAACAAAGACATGAGGTTTAGTGCCAAAAGATTTATAATTTTGATTAATTGTAAAGATATTACCAACGCAAACAGAATACCTACAATTTGGAGAAAATAATAACCGCATTACAAGCAAGGAAGAAAGCAACTACCCGCCTTACAAGAAACAGCAAGTTGTTTAAGACTGTAATAAACGCAATCCAGGAGAAAAAAGGGGAAAAGATCGTGTCGCTTGATCTGAGAAAGATAGATGAGGCAGTGGCCGATTTTTTTGTTTTATGTGAGGCGCAGTCAAAAGTACAAGTGGGCGCAATAGCGCACAGCATACAGGATGCAATGCGGGAAGAGTGCGATGAACAACCATATCATACAGAACAGGGCGATCATTGGACACTCGTGGATTACGTAAATATCGTGGTACATATCTTTCAGCGCGACGAACGCAAGTTCTACAACCTGGAAAGCCTTTGGGAAGATGCGGACCGGATGGAACATAATGACTAAACAACTGTTATAAACAGGTATAATACGACAGATACAAATGGAAGATAATAATAAACAGAAGCCGGTACTAAAACCCGGCGACCCACGCAAAGGCCCTAAATTCAACATTTACTGGGTATATGGCGCTATTTTGCTGGCTATAATACTTGTTCAGGTATTTGGCAGCAATTTCAATTCCCAGACCAAGGAATATAGCTTTCAGAGCTTTAAGACCGACTACCTCGATAAAGGTGTAGTGGAAAAACTGGTTGTTGTAAAGAACGAGGATATAGTTGAAGTGTACACAAAACCTAACACTACTCCTCCCCCAAGCGGAAAAAGCTTAAACCTGAATAACGAAAAGAGCGCAGCGTTCACCTTCGAGATAGGTAGCGTAGAGCAGTTCAGAGCCGACCTTTCTGATGCAGAAAAAGCAACACCCGATCCTGCGAAGGTTCCTGTGTTCTATGTATCAAAGGGCGATATACTTCATACATTCGTCAACACCTTCATGCTGCCGCTGATCATTATGATAGCGGTATGGTTCCTTATCTTCCGTAAGATGGGCGCTGGTGGTGCAGGTGGTGGTGCAGGCGGCATCTTCAACATTGGTAAGTCTAAAGCACAGCTTTTCGAAAAAGGCACACGTGTTAATATCACTTTCAATGACGTTGCCGGTCTTGATGAAGCTAAGGTGGAAGTAATGGAGATCGTGGATTTCCTTAAAAACCCTAAAAAATATACTGCTCTTGGTGGTAAGATACCAAAGGGTGCATTGCTTGTAGGCCCTCCCGGTACGGGTAAGACCTTGCTGGCAAAGGCTGTAGCAGGTGAGGCGCAGGTACCATTCTTCTCTATGTCAGGCTCTGATTTTGTGGAGCTGTTCGTAGGTGTGGGTGCAAGCCGTGTACGCGATCTGTTCAAGCAGGCGCGTGAAAAAGCTCCATGTATCGTATTTATTGATGAAATAGATGCTATAGGCCGTGCACGTGGTAAGAATGTGGTGATGAGCAACGATGAGCGCGAGAATACGCTGAATCAGCTACTGGTAGAGATGGATGGATTTAGCGGCGATACAGGCATTATAGTACTGGCGGCTACTAACCGTCCCGATGTACTGGATACTGCATTACTCCGTCCGGGTCGTTTCGACAGGCAGATATCTATTGACATACCTGATGTAAAAGGCAGAGAAAAGATATTTGATGTGCATCTTAAGCCGATCAAAAAATCTAAGGACCTCGATATAAAGAAATTAGCCGTTCAGACACCTGGCTTTGCCGGTGCAGATATCGCTAACATCTGTAACGAAGCAGCCCTTATCGCAGCCCGTAAAGGCAAGACAGAGGTGGATATGAGCGACTTTAACGACGCTATCGACAGGGTGATAGGCGGTCTTGAAAAGAAGAATAAGATCATATCTCCTGAGGAGAAAAGAATTATAGCATTCCACGAAGCAGGTCATGCTGTTTCGGGCTGGTTCCTGGAGCATGCACATCCGTTGGTAAAGGTGACCATAGTACCTCGTGGCGTTGCAGCCCTTGGTTATGCACAATACCTGCCTAAGGAAGTATACATACGCACTACAGATCACCTGATGGATGATATGTGTATGTCGTTGGGTGGCCGTGCTGTGGAAGAACTGGTATTTAACAAAATATCCACCGGCGCCCTTAGCGATCTGCAACATGTAACCCGTATGGCGTATGCGATGGTATCTATGTACGGTATGAACGAAGCTATTGGTAACATATCGTTCTACGACGCACAGAGCGAGCAAAGCTTCTCTAAGCCATACTCTGAGGAAACAGGCAAGATGATCGATAACGAGGTTCGTAAGCTCGTCGATTCTGCTTATCAAAGAGTAAAACAACTGCTTACCGATAAGGTAGACGCTGTAAGAACGATAGCGGAAGAGTTGCTGAAAAAAGAAGTGCTGTTCAAAGACGACCTTGAAAGGCTTATTGGCAAACGCCCATTCGCTGAAGATCCGTTGGCAATGGATGAACCCGTTGCTGAAACAATAGCAGATGTAGAAAAACTCAGCTAATAACTAATATAATTTTGCATACTTTTAAAAAGCGGTGAGTTTACTCATCGCTTTTTTTATTTTTGTAACACAAGTAGTGTAGCCATGCAGACATTTAAAACATCAAAGGCGCGGGAGAATATTTTGCGCAAGGTAAGAGCAGGCCTCGCAGGTCAGCCTTTGCCTATGCCCTTCCCCGAAGTGGACAAGGATAGTACAGGAAGCATATTCTCTAATAACGGCAATCCCATCGAGGAAACATTTGCAGAGGCATTCATACAATTAGGCGGCAAGTTCATCTTTTGTGATAACGAACAGGAGTTGCTCGACAATATGAATATACTGTACGAAAACCGGGGTTGGCAGCAACTGCTATGTTCCGATCAGCGCCTGCTAAAGCTATTTCACAACAACAAACTTGCCATGGTACAGGATGCCGATCCTATGGCCGAGGGCGCTGATGCGTGTATAACAGGCTGCGAAACACTTGTAGCGCGCACGGGTTCTATACTGCTCAGCAGTGGGCAACATCTGGGGCGTATAGCGCCGGTATTCTACCCGATACATATTGTAGTGGCTTATGCTAATCAGATCGTACATGACATTGACGAGGGGCTAACTGCCATCAAAAAGAAGTATAATGGTGAACTGCCCTCTATGATAAACCTGAACACAGGTCCCAGCCGCACCGCCGATATCGAAAAGACACTGGTAGTAGGCGTACACGGCCCCGGTGAGGTATTCTGCTTTTATGTGAACGCTGTTTAAAGCACTCCTTAAATCAATTAGAAATAGCCCAGTCCTTCAGGTCGGGGTAAACAATAATAAGTTGGCTTTAGCCAAAACACATTATCGCCACCGGTAAAACCACATCTCATGCGCAAACATTTATCCGCACTTATCATTGTTTTACTTTTGCTCACTTCGTGCGGCAAGAACGAACCTCCCACAGAAGAACACCTTAAAAAAGGTAGCGACTTTGTACTGAATGACGATCTTGTAAACGGCGAAAAAGAATACAGGCTGGCGATAAACGCTGATGCTAAGAACTGGCGTGCCTACTATGGCCTTGCTACCATTGCAGAGAACAATGGTAATCTGCAGACAGCATTGTTGGATCTCGATACCGCGATTAAAATAAACCCACACTTTACACTAGGCTACTACAGCCGGGCATCGGTACAGGATCTTTTGGGTAATGATAAAGGCGGCATGAAAGACCTGAAGACGGCCATAGCAAGTAAAAAAGATTTCTTCCTCGCTATTTTCATAAAAGGCAGACGCGAGTATTCCGAAGGGAACTTTAAACAAGCCATCAGTGATTTTACCGACGCTATAAAGCTCAATCCTGATTATTACATGCCCTACAGCCTGCGCGGCACCTGTTACTATCATCAGGGCGATATGAATAGCGCACTCGCAGACTACAATATGGAGGTAAAACTAAATCCGGACCACACCATGGGCTACCTGAACCGTGGTGTGGCTAATGGCGAGCAAAAGAACTATGCTGCCGCCATACAGGATATGGATAACGCCAACAGGATAGACCCAACCCTGTCGCAGGCCTACCTGTACAAAGGGCTGTTTTATGCCAAAATGGGCAAAAAAGACTCTGCCTGCTACAACCTTACCCTGGCACAAAAATTAAAGAACCCACAAGCGGATGCTTACATAAAGCAGGTATGCGGGAAATAATTTTTGAAATATTTATCAACCTCTATGATGTATGAAAACAACGGATTACGTATCTTGTAGCACGTTACTTTGTATTTTTATACGCAGTACAGACATCACACAAAACTAAGCGTTATGACACCGATGAATTTATTTGTAGGCAACCTACACCCGGACACTACCGATAAACAGTTGTTACCTATCTTTTCTGAATTTGGAACAGTACTATCCGCAAAGGTTATTAAAGATAACATGACGGGTATATCGCGCGGCTTTGGCTTTGTCGAAATGGCCGATCGGTTTGAGGCTTTTGACGCTATTGATAACATTGATGGAATTTATTTTGAAGGCAATGTAATTTCTGTAAAGGAAGCCAAACTCAATAGCCAGGGCGGACCCAATGGCAGGCCGGGCAATAAGAAGCCGGGAGGTTTTAATAAAAGCAGTGGTAGTAGGCCATTTCAGCAGCGCGATGGCAGCAAGCCATACACGCCACGTCCGCGCGACCCGAACAGGGTATATACATCCCGTAATACAAACGATAATTTCAACTCGAACAGCAACCCGAATAGCCTCGACTACAACCCATAGTAGCAGGCGTGAATTTGTGTATTAATTTTATAGCTCATCACAATGAACTTAAAAGAATCTTTCGATAAAGCAGTAGCCGACAGCAAAGCGATAACTAAGCGCCCGGATAACGATACATTGTTAAAGCTCTATAGCTTGTACATGCAGGCAACAAAGGGCAATGCGCCCGACAAAGGCCCATCCAATCCATTTGACTTTATAGAAAAGGCAAAGCACAACGCCTGGAGCAGCGTAAAAGACAAGGCAGCCGAAGCCGCCATGACCGAATACATCGAGATCGTAGCTAAGCTAACAGGTAATCTGTATTTGTAACAGCACCAAAATTTTACTTGTCGTCATTGCGATGACGCCTGCGCCAGCTGCGGAAGAAGCAATCTAACTGATGCATATTCCTTGCATCTTGTCGTCCTGAGGAACGAAGCATTTCTCCTCGCACTAGTAAATCATTCTACTCTTATACATCTTAGTCACAATATACCCGTAGAGACAAAGCATGCTTTGTCTCTACACAAACCAAAATCACCCTTCCATCCTATAAATCCTATTCCAGACATACGCAACATCTTATAATCTTTTAATCCCATAAGTAACAGTTCAGACCAAAAAAATGCTAAAATTTTTTCTCCCGAAAAATTCCACCCCAAAACACACTCAAACCCGTACCAATCCTCAATACTTTTTCGTATGATGCCCGTTTAAGAAGGTATCATGCCCGCTTAAAACCGCATCATGCAGATTGCTTTTGGCAAAGATCAATACCCGATACACCTTTGTGTCGTGAAAGAAAGAATCAGTTGATACCATGTGAGGGTTGTCGCACTCCCTTAAGAATCATCGGTGAATTTCCCTTTCAAAGTTTGTCTGTCCATAGGGAGCGCATTGGTCAGTCCAGGCGATAATATTAATACCGTTGTCGGTTGCGCAACTACAACTTAATGCCATTGTTGGTCTCACACCAACAATATCCAATAGTGTTCATACGGCCTATGGCCACATGACTCCTATTACTGCCGTTGTTGGTCAGCGACCAACAACACCCCGGCCAAAAGCCGTATGAACATTTTTTATAACAATCAGAAAAAAATAACAAAACAAGTCCAACATCAACAATGTAAATATCGTTAACAAATGCTCGTCAGTTAATATCTAGGGATCCGGAGTTAGCTGCTACGGGATGTTTATGTTTATTACACAATAGTGTCTACAGTCCGCGATTTGTACAAAAAACACCTCTAAAATTTCATAATTGCCCCTGTATGCTATAAAAGAAAAGGCTCAACTTTGTTTAGAACAACCAAAAAACTAAACCAATGGCAAAAGTATCGATCTACCTGAATTTTCAAGGCAACACAGAAGATGCCTTCAATTTCTACAAGACTGTTTTTAATACAGAATTCTCCATGCCCATCATGCGCATTAAAGACATGCCGCCTATGGAAGGTGCACCCAAACTTCCCGAAAACGAAATGAATTCGGTAATGCACGTTTCCATGCCAATACTCGGCGGCACACTACTTATGGGTACAGATATGCTGGAAAGCATAGGTCAAAAACTCGTAGAGGGTAATAACGTAACCATAAGCCTTGATACGGATAGCAAAGAAGAAACTGACCGCCTGTTTAAAGCGCTTTCAGAAGGTGGCTCTGATATAGCGCCAATGAGGCAGGAATTCTGGGGCTACTGGGGCTGCTGTAAGGATAAATTCGGCACACGCTGGATGTTTAATTTTATGAATCAGCAGTAATAAAAATTTTCTATAAACAGCGATTACTGGCGCGAGCCCTCTTGTCGGAAGATTCGCGCCAGTGAGGTACAGATTGGCAGTAGTTATTTAAATGCTTTCTTAAGCGAATCGACAAGTTTTCTTTTCGATTGACCATCTGCTGCAACATAAAATTCGCCAGGAATGAATAACGAATATTCATTTAACGACGGTTTAGATGAGATAATATTACTATCGTTATTTACAATTTCAAACATTACATAATTCCTGCCCAAATGTGTTTTTTTATATGCGACCAAAACAGTAAAATCAGTATCCATAGAAACTGAATCGACGATTACATTAAATGGGTAATTAGAAGTGTTTATAGGGTTTTGCGAGTTATAATCATAAACAAACACTTTGGCATGCTTAAATTTCGGTGTTTCTAATTTTAAATAAGCGATATAATCAATTCCAGGAAGCAAAACTGTTTCGAGGTTAAATGAGGAAGAAAAAAAACTTTTCGTTCTATCTGTATCACCATTAGCATTAAACACGAATAGTTGATTATTTATGTTTTTATTATTGATCGTTATAAAAAATCTCATACTATCAATATGACCTAATGAGTCAAAATAAGTGCTTTTGATTTTATTATTTAAATGATAAAGCGTTCTAGATTTTATCCTATGTGTATAAAAATATACTTCGTCATAGTATTCTCTCTTCTTATTTTTTTCAACATAAATTTCATATAGGGAGTCGCTGTTTTTGTAATACACTTCAAATTTAGTATCATACATAGAATCATTAACATGATACTCTTTACAGACCACCCCGTTCACGATATATTTTTTTTCTCTATCATTACGAGATTTACACTGTACGAAACATACTATTAGTATGAAGAAGTATATTTTTTTCATCTTGATTGGCAGTTTGCTGTAATTAGTGTGTTGACGTTTAAAATAAAACAAAGACTAACTCAACATCGCACAATCAGCAATGTACTTCATTATCTTTTCTGTAGCACCACTGTTCGCAAATACGTAACTCTTTGCGGCGAGGCTGGCATGCTCATAGCGAATAGAGTCTTCGAGTTCCTTTACGGAGGTGGTAAAGTCTACAACGGTGGTAAGTGTGAATGCACCGCCTTTTTCTATTAGCTCCTTTGCTTCTAAGAAACGTTCGTACACCGGACCATAAAAGCATGGCAAGCCATATACGGCAGCTTCGAGTACGTTGTGTACACCTTCTTTATCAAAACCACCGCCTATCCATGCAATGCGGCCATAGTGGTAGAGGTGAGAAAGGAAGCCTACCTTGTCAACGATAAGCACTTTCTTATCACTCTCATCATACCACTGCGACCAGCGAATAGTATTGCCTTGAAATATTTTTTCTATCTCTGCAATATGCGCCTCGTGTACTTCATGCGGCACAAGTATCATCTTCCAGTCGGTAGATATTTTTTTCATTGCGCTGTGGAGGAACGTTTCATCCTTCGGCCACGTACTGCCTGCTACAATGATCTTATTATCTGCACAGAACGCATTGGCTATCGGGTATTCCTTTGGTAACTGTGGGAGTGCCAGTACACGATCGAAACGGGTGTCGCCACTAATGCTGTATTGAGTAACATGTATGCTTTCAAGTAAGGCCGCCGACGCAGCATCCTGCAAAAATATGTGTGTAAAGAATTGCAGCATCCCCCGGTGAAACTTCCCGTACCATTTAAAAAACGGATGATCTTGGCGAAAGATGCCGGAGACTAGTAGTATAGGAATATTACGCTTCGCCATGTTAGCGAGGTAGTAATACCAGAACTCGTACTTTACAATAAGGCACAGGGAGGGTTTTACAATATCGAGGAACCGCTGCGCATTGTGATTGGTATCAATGGGTAAATAAAAAACGTGGTCGGCACCGTCATAATGTTTTCGTACTTCGTAGCCCGATGGAGAAAAGAACGTGAGCACTATTGCATAAGCAGGATATTGTTTGCGGATATTTTCAAGTACACTCCTGCCCTGTTCAAACTCGCCAAGAGATGCGCAGTGCATCCATACACGGGGGCGCGATTCATTTACCAACTTAGCACTCATCTTATCGAAGATATGACTGCGGCCGGTTACAAATAGTTTCGCCTTATGATTGAATAATGCCGCAACGCGCAGCATAGTGCCATAGCCACTTATTGCCAGCCTATATAGTGCGGCATACATAAGTTAGAAATTAAGCTCTTCGGACTTACGTTTGAAAATAGGGATGTACCAGCCGCCTCTTATGCCAAACAGTATATCCAGGCGTTGTTTGTTATCAGTACGCATTACGTCGTAGAGGTAGTCGCGGCGGTCTTTCGTAAAACCAAACATCGCATCAAGGCCTATATGGAAGTTGAGGAGGCCATCGCGTGCGAAATATGTATAGGCAACATACTGCTCTACATACATACCATTGGTAAGGCGGTCGTAGCCTTTCAGGTATTGATCACGAAGTTGGGGTACACTTTTATCCTTGTCGAAGATGTCTATTTTATGTTGTAGAAAACCAGCCGAGGTAAGGAGCATAAGCCCATTGTCGGGGTTGCGTAGATAGGACTTCTTCGACAATGGTAGTATTTTACCAAACTCCAATCCTATAGCGTAGCCACGCTCATAAATAGGAACACCTATACGCTGTCCGCTTTGATTTAGGAAGTCGCCATACTGATCTTTGATATTTATCATCAAAGAATCTTCGCGGATTACAGCACCGAGGATAAAATCGATCTTAGCCCCGTAGAGCCAGCCCTTTTTTGTTTTATAGGTAATTGCACCACCTATACGGTAGCTGTTACCAAAACGCTTCGCCATATCGGCTGCAGGAAGGTCAAACTGGCCATTAGCGGTTATTAGTACACCCTTCCTTGCCTTTGCAGAATCGGTAGTACCGAAAAGATCCGCCTGGGCAAAGCCGAGGTGGGCAGACATTAAAAATAAAATAATAAAAACTACTTTCCTCATACAATTATTACTGTAGAACGTGAAATTACCGCAAATATTTTATAGCATGTAACTAAACTTTTAACACGTGCAAAGTTTTGCTTAATGCAGGGTAATGTGTAGGTTTGCAGCCGTTAATTCACCACTATGCACAAGCTTCAAATGGTTGACCTAAAGCGTCAATACAACAAGATAAAACCTGAAATAGACAAGGCAATAGAGAACGTGCTGGAAAGTACTGCTTTCATAGGCGGGCCGGATGTACACAATTTTGCTACAGAATTATCGGCTTACCTGGGCGTAAAGCACGTAATACCATGTGCTAACGGCACGGATGCATTACAGATAGCGCTTATGGCGCTGGGTCTAAAGCCGGGTGATGAAGTGATAACACCATCATACACCTACATAGCTACTGTAGAAGTAGTAGCCTTGCTGCGACTGGTACCGGTATTTGTAGATGTAGACGCTGATACGTTCACTATGAATATAGACAGTGTAAAAAGCGCTATTACATCTAAAACAAAGGCAATAATACCTGTGCACCTGTACGGGCAATGTGTGGATATGGAACCACTGCTGGCACTCGCTAAGGAGCATAACATACCTGTTGTGGAAGACAATGCGCAGGCGATAGGCAGCGACTACACCTTCTCTGACGGCAGAAAGGTAAAGGCAGGAACTATGGGCATAATTGGTTGCACATCGTTCTTCCCATCTAAAAACCTGGGTGCTTATGGCGATGGCGGTGCAATATTCACTAACGATGATGCGCTGGCAGAAACGCTGAAGATGGTTGCCAACCACGGACAAAAGGTGCGCTACTATCATGAAATGGTAGGCTGTAATAGCCGCCTCGACACGATACAGGCTGCAATACTGCGCATAAAGCTGCGCCATCTCGATGAATATTGCGATGCGCGCCGTGCAGCAGCAGATCATTACGATAATGCTTTTAAAAATAACCCTAAGATAGTAACACCATACAGGGCGCCTTATACACGTCATGTGTTCCACCAATATACGCTGCAGCTAAAGGGTGTAGACCGTGATATGGTACAGCAAAAGCTTGCTGAGAAGGACATACCATCGATGATATATTACCCTGTGCCAAGCCACAAGCAGAATATGCTGAAGGAATATAATGTAGCTGACACGAAACTGCCTGTTACAGATATGCTGCAGGATTGTGTAATATCATTGCCGATACATACAGAATTGACCACGGAAGAGCTGAACTACATCACCGAAAACGTCCTGAAAATAATTGCATAAACAACCTCAATGAAGATCATAAAGACCCCGATAGAAGGACTGCTCATTATAGAGCCTACGGTACATAAAGACGACCGCGGCTATTTCTTTGAGAGCTATAATAAGTTGTTGCTGGAATCTCATTCGGGTTTCTTTACGCCGTTCGTACAAGACAATCAGGCACGCTCTGTAAAGAATGTACTGCGCGGACTACATTATCAAAACCAGCCATCGGCACAGACCAAGCTGATACGTACACTGGAAGGTGCTATATGGGATGTGGCCGTGGATGTGCGCAAGCACAGCCCCACCTACGGACAGTGGTATGGTGTAGAGCTATCGGCGGAAAACAAAAGGCAGTTCCTTATACCGCATGGTTTTGCACATGGCTACTCCGTGCTTACCGACACAGCTGAAGTATTTTATAAGTGCGACAACTTTTATAATAAAGCAGCGGAGGGCGGCGTATTCTACGCAGATCCTGCACTTGCAATAGATTGGAAGATAGACCTGCGCGAAGCCATCATATCAGAAAAGGATATTAAGCAGCCTATGCTTGCTGACGCTAATAACTCATTTGACTAGCTTTTACTAACACCGTGGAAACTACATGAAGAAGGGCAAACGATAACGTTTGCCCTTCTTCTTTTTATGTGCTCTATTTCTTTACGCTTTCATATTTATAAACTGCAGGGGCAGATCTATATCAGATGTTCTGCAAAGCTGTATGACATCCTGCAGGTCGTCAATTTTCTTTGCAGTAACGCGTATTATATCGTCGAGTATGGCAGCCTGCACTTTGAGGCCGCTATCCTTTATGATCTTTACGATCTTCTTTGCATTGTCTTTATCGATACCATTCTTTATCGGCACAGTTTTACGCACATACTTACCATTTGCAGAATGCTCTTTAGACATGTCGAAGCTTTTAGCCTCGAGCCCCTGGCGCATTGCCTTGCTCAGCAATACATCTTCCAGTTGCTTCAATTGCATATCGCTCTCCACCTCTATCTCTATCTTCATGTCCTTCTTGTTAAGCTCAAAGGACACATGCGTGCCTTTAAAATCGTAACGGTTGTCAACCTCTTTCTTAGCAACATTGATAGCGTTGTCTAATGTCTGCATATCTACTTTGCTGGCAATATCGAATGATGGCATAGTTGTAAAATTAAAAAGTCAAAAATTAAAAAACATCACTGTATTTATCTCAGATAATATACAGCATAACTAAAAGTCAAAATTAAAAAATATACTGATGCGGTGTATATAGCATTAACCCAGCTTTTCTTCCATCTCCATTATCTGCTCAAATACCCTATCGTAGTCTTTATTTAGTAAGGCAAGCTTTGCGCTATGCTGTTTGTACTGTTCATCCACTTTCAGAAACTCCTGTTTATTGTTGTAGAAAGATGGATCTGCCAGCTTTTCCTCAAGCTTGGCAGTTTCCTGCTTTAGCTTGTTTATCTCCTCCTCCAGCTTCTGGAAAGCTTTTTGCTGTTTCTGGTGTTCCTTGCGCAGGTTATTCAACTCTGCATTGTCTTGCGGCTTTACAACTTGCTTCTCAACTTTCTTTTCTACAGGCTGTGGTTTTGTGTTAGCGGCAGTTCCGGCAGCCAGTTCACGTTTTTGTTTTTCGTTCTGGAATACTACCCACTCATCATAGTCGCCTTTAAATTCTTTTATCTCCGCATTTTCGATGTTCCATATCTTATTTGCAGTCTTGCTGATAAAATAACGATCATGCGATACAATGATAAGTGTACCTGTGTATTTGTTGAGTGCATCTATCAGCATCTCTACCGATTGCATATCCAGGTGATTGGTAGGCTCATCGAGCATCAGGAAGTTACCTTTTACGGCTATGGTCTTGGCAAGAGCTACCCTCGCTTTCTCACCACCTGATAGCACCTTTATCTTTTTGAACACATCATCGCCACTGAAAAGGAATGAACCGAGCAACTGCCTAAGCTCCAATTCATTCTTCCCGCTGCCACAAAGTTTCAGTTCTTCAAGAATCTCATGCTCTACATTCAAGGCTTCGAGCTGGTGCTGGGCGTAGAAGCTTTCTTCTACATTGTGCCCCCATTTACGATCACCTTCAAACTGCTCGTGTCCTGCTATAATACGTAGCAAGGTCGATTTACCCTTACCGTTGGCCCCTATGAGGGCTATCTTATCACCACGCTCTATTTCGGCATGGGCGTCTTTAAGGATAGTAAGGTCGCCGAAGTTTTTGTTGATGTGTTTTAATTCACAGATTATCTTGCCCGGCTGTGTAGCTACATCAAAATTAATGTTCATCACCGGCATGGTAGTATCTGGCGACTCTATTTTGTCGAGCTTGTCGAGGCGCTTCATGGCACTCTGTGCCTGTGCCGCCTTTGATGCCTTGGCTTTAAAGCGCTCAATGAAGCGCTCCTGCTGGCGTATATAATCTTGTTGGTTCTCGAAGGCCCGCTGCTGCATTACTACGCGCTCTTCTTTTTCCTGCTGGAAGAAAGTATAGTTACCGCTGTACTGATACAGGTCGCGTTGCCATACTTCTACTATCTTGGTCACCATACGGTCGAGGAAATACCTATCATGCGATACGATGACCACACTGCCGGGATAACCTATCAGGTAACGCTCCAGCCACTCAATAGATGGAAGATCAAGGTGGTTGGTAGGCTCATCGAGCAGCAAAAGCTCAGGCTGCTGCAACATCATTTTTGCCAGCAGAACACGCATACGCCATCCACCACTATATTGATCGTAAGGGCGTTGTAAGTCTGTAGTGGAGAAACCGAGCCCTTCCAATACTTCCGCTGTACGGTGCTCCATTTCGTAGCCGCCCGCCATTTCAAAATCATGCAGTGCATGGCTGTAATCATCTAACAATGCCTCATCATCCGGCTTGCTTTCCAGTTCATGGAGTATACGCTCCATGTCTTTTTCTATTTCATGCGCCTTTTCAAAAGCCTGCATGCCTACTCTTAATATAGAATCGCTTGTAGAAAAACTGAGGAGATCCTGGTTAAAGAAGCCCAGCGATACATCCTTTGGTTTGTTTATCGTTCCCTCGTCTATTTTATAATAGCCGGTCATTAACTTCAGCAAGGTAGATTTACCCGTACCATTGCTGCCCACAAGGCCTATCCGCTCGCCTGTACCTATCTGCCAGCTTGCATCTTCGAGGATGTAGCGGGCACCAAAAGAAAATGAAATATTTTGTAATGATATCAACATAAGGCTGCGAAATTACAACCCTTACGGTTACTATTGATTGTTACGCTATTTTTGTACAAATATTTAACGGATGCGTATTTTATATATTTTATTTGCATGTACATGCCTTGGTTTTACCGCATGCAATAATACCACAACAAAATCGACAGAAACAGCCACTACCACCACACCGGCAGTGCAGCCTCAAAGCAAATTAAGCCCAGATGGCACCAAAATGCTGATGACCGTAGTAAGCAAGTATTATGGCCTGAAAGACGCACTGGTAGCCACGAACGCAATTAAGGCAGATGCAGCAGCAAAAGAACTCAATGCGGCATCGGATAGCCTGAACGCATTTTTACAGGTACATAGCAGCAAGGATAACGCTGCTACCCTAAATGATGTACTGCATCCTTATGTAGATACTATCACCAGGCAAAGCGCCTCAATAACTAACATCAACGATAAAACCTGCGAACCACAACGTATGGCTTTCGGCACCATATCGAGCGCAATGTTCGGACTGCTGAAGGCGGCAAACCTGGAACATGCGGGCGTTTACCATGAATTCTGCCCGATGGCCTTTAATGAAAAGGGCGCTTATTGGCTGAGCGATGAGAGTGAGATAAAAAATCCTTATTTCGGCAAGAAGATGCTGGAATGCGGAGAAGTGACCGATTCTCTGAAATAAATATCACCATTATGAAATACCAGCGCATTCATTTTAGTCATTGCTTTATCGCATTGATACTTGCATGCCTGCCGGTGATACTTTTTGCACAAAAGGTATCGCTTAGCGGTTATATGCGCGATACAGCTACAGGGGAATCATTAATAGCCGGTTCGGTATTCATCAAAGAAGCTAACCAGGGAGGGCAGACCAATAGCTATGGCTTCTACTCTGTTTCCGTACCTCCGGGTGAGTATACAGTCATTTTCTCTTATGTGGGATATGCGCCACTTGTAAAGACAATGAACCTTATCGCCAACCAATCTTATAATGCTGACCTGAGAAACAATTCTGAATTAAAAGTGGTAGAAGTTTCCGCCGATCGCAAGGATGAGAATGTGAAGAATACGGAGATGGGCACTATAAAGCTATCGATGGACAAGATAAAAAATCTGCCGGTATTGTTTGGCGAGGTGGACATCTTAAAGACATTGCAATTGCTGCCGGGTGTGCAGTCGGCAGGTGAGGGCAGCGCGGGCTTTTATGTACGTGGTGGCGGCCCTGACCAGAACCTTGTATTGCTGGATGATGCCGTAGTATATAATACCGGTCACCTGTTTGGTTTCTTTTCTGTATTTAACTCCGATGCCATAAAGGATGTAACCCTGATAAAGGGCGGAGCACCGGCCAATTATGGCGGCAGGCTGTCATCGGTGGTAGATGTATCTATGAAAGATGGCAACCAGAAAGAGTATCATGCGGAAGGCGGTATAGGGCTAATAGCATCGAGACTGACACTTGAAGGCCCTATAAAGAAGAATAAGGGCTCTTTCATTGTATCGGGCAGGCGTACCTATATCGATATCCTTGCGAAGCCTTTTTCGAGTAAGCTCAAAAACTCGGGCTACTATTTTTATGATGCTAACCTGAAGGCCAATTATAAATTCGGAGAGCATGATCGTGTATATTTGAGTGGCTACCTTGGGCTTGATAAGTTCAAATTTACTAATCCAAGCAGCAATTTCAGCGCAGACATACCGTGGGGCAACACAACAGCAACACTGCGCTGGAACCACCAATTTAACGACAAGCTCTTTCTGAATACTACACTTGTATATAACGACTACAATTTCTCATCCAATTTCAACGACAACAATTTTGGTATAAAAATAGCATCGGGCATTAAGGATTATAATGCCAAGTCTGACCTTGATTATTACACATCGTTCAATCACCATTTCAAGGTAGGCATTGCTTATACACACCACACCTTTATACCTAACCAGGTATCGGGCCAGATAGATACAATAAAGCTGAACCCTGATAATGCATTTGTGAAGTATGCTCATGAAGCGAGTGCCTATATCCTTGATGAATTTGAACCAACAAAGTGGCTGAAAATAAATGCAGGGCTGCGCTATTCCTGGTTTGGGCAAGTAGGCCCTTACACACGTTATGTATATAACCTGAACGACATTGCCACAGACAGCACACACTACACAGGCGGGCAACTGGTAAAGAGCTATGGCGGATGGGAGCCACGACTGAACCTACGTTTTGAGCTCGATGATAACTCCTCGATAAAAACAAGTATCGCAAAGACCTACCAATATATACACCTCGTATCGAACAATGGGTCTACCCTACCTACGGATGTATGGGTACCGAGTACATACCTTGTACAACCACAGATGGCCTGGCAATACTCGGCTGGTTACTTTCGCAACTTCCTGAACAATAAGCTGGAAACCTCTGTAGAGGTGTATTACAAGGACATGCACAACCAGATACAATATAAAGATGGTTATACGCCAGATAATATAGAAGATCCCGAACGATCGTATGTATTTGGCACAGGTACTGCTTACGGTGCAGAGTTCTTCATCAATAAAACACAGGGAAAGTTTACAGGCTGGATAGGCTATACACTATCGTATACTTACCAGCAATTCCCTGATCTGAATAACGGTAACAGTTTTCCTGCGAAGTATGACCGCCGCCATGACTTGTCTGTTGTGGGTAGTTATGCCTTTAATAAAAAGTGGACCGCGTCTGCAGTGTTTATTTACGGATCAGGGAACGCAATAACATTACCTACGGCATATTATTTTGTAGATGGCAAGCTGGCAGAGCAGTTCAGCCAGGTAAATGCATACCGACTACCTGCATATCACCGACTGGATATATCGGCGGTATATACACCACAGCATAAGGTAAAACGCAGGTGGCTGGGCAGCTGGGCATTCTCTATCTACAATGTATATGACCGGCACAATCCCTATTTCATTTATGTAGACGTACAAGGTACAGGACAGACGGGCATTAAGGTGACGCCATATGCGGTATCGATATTCCCTATCATACCGAGCATTACGTACAATTTTAAATTTTGACGTATGGTTTATGATATATGATTGCGAGGGCCACAGTATAAGTCGTATCAGGATATTGAAATTCTATAAAATATTTTGCGCAAGTTTTGGCTGAAGCCATTGTTTTTTTATTTGCAAACCCCATCCTAAAGGATGGGGCTATTTTGTGATAAGCCACTTCTCAAAAGATATATTTATTGTACTGCGGCGTACACAGGACTACATCGATGATAGTAAGTTATGCTCTTTCATAGCTTGCATTATTTGTTGCAATATTATTTGTACAAAGTAAAACGCCCCGAGATCGGGGCGTCATTGTGTATTATTACGGCCTATTTTTATGCGTCTGCTTTTACTCTCTTTGGGAGCGGTGTTGGTGATAGCTTGTTCCAGCATTTTGCCATCTCATCGAGGAGCAATATAGTTTCGTCGCCACCAAAGTCGCTACAGTTTAGGATCTCCATATCATCGGCGAGTATCTTTGTTACCGCCTTTGCTTTTTTGCTATCACCCGCTACGAGCATACCTGGCGTGTTACCACTAAAGAGTGATTGCAGCAGATTGCCATAACGTGTGGTGTTTACCACCTTTACTATATGCTGTGAGCCTGTTATAGAGCGTATGGCATTTACGGTATTCGTAGCGTCATCGCTGTCTGTATGCACATCGGCAGTAGCGTCTATTATTACTTTACGCCTTACATCATTCAGCCAGTAAGCAACCTCACGTGCATCTTTAGGCTCTGTAGCTATTATTATAAGATCAGCTGCTGCCGCTGCCTCTTCGATATCGCACGAAAATATATTGTCGAACTCTTCTTCGGTAACCGACACCGTGAGTAGTTCGGGGTCTGTCCATGCGCGGAATACCTGGTGACCTGCCATGGCCAGTTCTATAGCATAGTGCTCACTTACCTTACCGATGCCTACCACGGCTACATTCATTGACACAAAAGTCTTATAACCCATTTTTTATGGTTTTAAAAATCAAATTAAATTAGTACTAAGGTTTTCGTTATTCAGTGGTGGTAGTAGAGGATGTAATATACTTTGCCTCATAAGCACCTGATGAAAGGCACTTGTGAAATAGGTATGCTACATTTTTATGTTTTCGTGATAATAAGCGTCTGTCAGGTGAATGACAAGTCAAATATCAATCTCTTTTTTTTCGCAAGCAATAGCCTCTATCTATGCGATAACAACCGATTAGCAAGTAAAAAGTATAAAACCATTTTAATGCACTGTAACATTATTGGCTATACATTTTTCATTTTAATAACTGTGTATTAAAAAAATTTGTTACCGGTTAGTTAATGCAAATTTTAATAAACCATGCGAGATATTTTCAACGGGTTATATATTAGATACTCTCACAAACGATAAAGAGTATTGAAAATTTTAGCGCATAGACCTTATGATACGTCTTGTACGCCTATCGGCACGGGCATTCTGGAGGTCGAGCACAGCCCATATAGCTGCAGGTATCCATCCTATCAGCGTGCACTGCAAAATGAGGCAGATAATGCCATGGAGAATACGGCCTCTTAACAGGAAAGACAACCATGGTACGAGTATAGCTATCAGTATCATATAGTAAAGTTAGGATTCTTAGTTAATTGGTTAAACAGGCAATTCGGTGAATACCCATACTAAATCGGTTAACGGACGTGGCATTGGCTGATTAGTGCATTATGCTTAATTTCGCACCTTTCTCATTCAAAAAAACCAAGGAAGGTACACCATGCCAGTGCTACACAACCGCGTAAATAATGAGGAACTGAAGCAGCGCATGCTGGCGGAGGCAGAGCCCCGTAAAACAGTTTCCTTTTATAAGTATTTCCACATCGATGATCCTGCCGCGTTTCGTGACGCGCTGTATGTACAGTTCGAAAAACTGAAGGTTTTCGGGCGTATATATATAGCTAATGAAGGTATCAATGGACAAATGAGCGTGCCAGAAAGTAACTATGTGGCCGCACGTGATGCGCTCTATGCTGCAGCTCCTGAGTTAAATGGCATACGTATGAACATTGCTGTGGATGATGACGGTAAATCGTTCTGGGTGCTGCGTATGAAAGTGCGTGCCAAGATAGTAGCCGATGGTATCGACGATCCGAATTTTGACCCGGCTAAAACAGGCACCTATCTTAAAGCTAAAGAATATAATGAACTGGCTGCAAAGCCTGACACCATTGTTGTGGATATGCGCAACCACTATGAGTATGAGGTAGGGCATTTTGAAAATGCAATAGAAGTGCCATCAGACACATTTCGCGACCAGCTACCCATGGCTATGGATATGCTGAAGCACGATAAGGATAAGAACATCATTATGTACTGTACCGGAGGCATACGCTGCGAGAAGGCCAGCGCCTACCTGCTACACAATGGCTTCAAAAATGTATTTCATGTAGAGGGAGGGATAATAGAGTATGCGCGCAAAGCGAAAGAGGAAAATCTGCCGCTGAAATTCAAAGGGAAGAACTTCGTATTTGATGAGCGGCTGGGTGAGCGTATAACAGAAGACATAATAGCTGAATGCCACATCTGCGGCAAACCATGCGATACGCATACCAACTGTAAGAATGACGGCTGTCATTTACTATTTATACAGTGCGACGATTGTGCGGCAAAATATGAAGGCTGCTGCAGCGAAGAATGTCGCGAGGAAAAAAATCTGCCCGCTGATGAGCAAAAACAACGCAGGGCAGGGAGGGAGAACGGGCAAATGATCTTCAATAAGTCGAAAGAACATCCGTTGCGTAAACATAGGAATGAGTGGAAAAATAAAGAATAGCCACTTTCTTCAAATAAATATTATTTTTATAGGGCAATTAACCACCCCTCATGGAGCCTATATTTGAACACCCTATGCCAGAGTACAAGCCAAGGAATGCATTTGTGGCTTTTCTTCTTTCACTATTTTTTCCAGGCCTGGGGCAGATATATAACGGGCAGTTAGGGAAGGGAATAATATTCTTTGCCCTGTCAACATCATCATTCGTTGTTTTCGGACTTTCGCGGTGGGTGACTTCCTTTTCCGGTTTAGTTTCATTCGCTATAACTGTGGCTGTACTCGAGATATGGTTTGCTACCGATGCAATTATATTTGCAAAAAGGCAACAACGATATATCCCTAAGCCTATCAATAAATGGTATTACCATTTACTGATAGCTATTTTTATGATAGTTCTGCCACCAATAACAAATCTGCGAGGCACTCTCGGCATCCAGGCTTATAAAACACCATCGGGCGCTAATGAGCCAACATTAATGATGGGTGACTGGATGATGGCCGATACCAAAATGTATAAGAAAACTGATCCTAAATGTGGCGACATTATTGTTTTTAACAGGGATGGGGGAATTTATCTGTACAGAGTTGTGGGCGTGCCTGGCGACAATATTGAGGTTGTAAATGATATAGTATCGGTAAATGGAAAGGCAAGCAAGACCGTATATATACAGGCAGGCACTTCTAATGATTATTCCACATCTGAGTATGAAGAAATATTGCCGAACGGGCATAAACATGGTATATACCTATCTAAGGTTGCATTTGAAGGGATGAAGAATAACGTTAGTAGTGGAATAATCCCACCAAATAAATATTATGTACTTGGTGACAACCGTGATAATGCAATGGACAGCAGATACAAAGGATTTGTAGACAAAGCCGATATAAAAGGAAAGGTTGTTTATACCTATTGGGGCGCGGAAACAGATCGCATAAATGTAGACCTTCGTAACAAATAAGCTTATCCACAACAACCTAACATTGTAGCTATATGGCACATGATTACAGATTTGGTTTGTTACATTTGCGCTACCCAAGAAAAGACATAAATGATATATCATATAGTAGTAGGAGATGTAGGCGCCACGCCACTGCGCGAGGCGATAACTATGGAACCGAGCATGGAAGGTGAAGTGGTAGTGTTGAAGGATGTATTGAGCATAGGGCCACTAGCAAAGGAAGAAGGTAAAACATTTAGCGAAACCCGCAGCGCATTCTGGCAGCAGGTAATGAGCAATGATAAGAACCCTGTAGTAGTTGATGACCTCGAAAGGCTGATGCAGGTAAGCACCACACTGAGCAATGACGAAGAAGCAAAAGTATGGATGTGGATGGCCCCATGGCCTGCAGATATAGTAGCTTACTACTGGATGCTAAATTACATGCAGAAACACGCAAGGCGCATGTTTGTAGTGAACATTGCAGCGCTGCCATTCCTGGATGAAAATGGTAAAGTTTTTTACCCCAAGAGCATAGGCGAGATATTACCAAAGGAATTAGTAAAGGCACGCAGGCTGGCAAGGCAGATAACGCCTGCCGAGGTGGAAATAGACGGCGAGGAGTGGGGTAAACTGGTAACAGACAATGCCGGCATTCGCACACATGAGGGCGGCAAAAAGTTAACATCGCGCAGCGAGGAGCATTACGATAATCAGCTCATCAGTTTTTGTTCGCAGCAGTTTCAGAAGGGTTCGCGTATCGTGAGCCAGGCGTTGAGCAAGTTCAATATACCTACGGGTGATATGTACCTGGGATGGCGGCTGCGGAAGATGGCTGAAAGTGGCAGGTTGACATTGCAGGGCGATGTGGCTAAGGCATTGAAGGATTTTGATGTAAAGTTACCGGGCGAGGTGGTTAGTGAGGTAGCCGTGGAAGGGTAGTTAATCTTAGTAGAGGTTAGTCACACCTGAAAAGTGCCACACCTTGCAAGATTCTGATATATAATGTCATCCCTTCGGGGGTTTGTGCATCTTTGGGTATTGTGTTCTATGATAATGGTAACTCATGTCTTATTTCGTTTGATTTATGCTATGCCTTCAGCATTGAATCGTAATCTTTGATATTCTATAAATATTTCTCCTTCCATTCTAACAACTGGCTGAAAGGTTATATGTATGGCCTTGTCTGTTTAAAATTTAATATTCAATACCTTTGCAGCTATGGTATTTGATCTGCCGGTGACAGAGGAAAAGGTAAAGTCGCACCAAATCACAGCATTACATCTTATAGTAGCCCTGGCGTTGTTTACCAGCGGAGCATTGTTCTACTTTATGTATCTGTTATTTGCCTACACTATATATAAGGAAACATCTGAACATACGCTGCAGATAGTGCGTATGGAGGGTGTGATTATTGCGGTACTGGGTATCTTGCTTTTCGCCGTTATAGTGGCTAAAAACAAATGGCTGGTGAAGCCTGCTAATAATCGCGTTATCCGCATTGGTGAGTTGCTTGTTGTGGCATGCATCAGTATATATGCATTTATAGTAAACATGCCTGCACCCGGTAGCACATTCGCGATTTTAGGGGCAGTGCTCATATTTTCTCTGTATTGGGAAGCAACAGCAGGTAAGCCTGCCTTTGTGCATATAGATGAACAAGGCATCAGATTGCCATCCACATCAAGAAAGCGATCGCTGGAATGGTGGGAGGTAGACCAGGTAATGTTGCGGTATGGTACATTATCTATAGAGTGTATGGAGAACAGATTGTATCAGTTGAATATTAATCCTGTCCAATTTGATATGAAACAGTTTGACGCATTTTGCGAAGGGCGAATAAGTGAAAGTGCAGATAAGCGGAAGAAGAATGAATGGTAGTTTTTAATGTGGAGATGTGGGAAATGTGAAGATGTGGAATGCCATCATTGGGGAGATAATGTGGCGTTGGCCTCACCCGTGAGCTACGCTCGTGCCTTTGCAGGCACTCCAGAGGAGAGGGTGTTATTTGGTGAAAAAGAAATGTAGTAGCGGATTTGATATAGATCTAACAGTGAATTTTGGTTTTAACTTTTAATTTTTGACTTTATAATGAGCCCGTATTTATTGTATTCGGATGGTGAGGGAGGAATATTTGAGGACATGTCTCTATACAGTGTGGGGCGAAGTGGCTGGGATGCTATGCCTGTACCTGAGGATGAATGGATAGAGCTGCCGGAGGGTGGCAGCCTGTACGAGTTGCCAGGCCGCAGAGGTCTGGGTATAGATGTGGCTACCGGTGAAATGCGCCTTTGCGAAAAAGGATGGGCTGTTGCAGCATTTATACCACCGGCGCATACGGGATTTTACCTGGCAGCTTATGAAACGCTGGCCGATGCCCCTACTCTGCCACTATTTTGTTATGTAGCAGCCGGATGGCACAATGATAAATTTTATGTACCTGCTGTACGCATAGAGCAGGATATACGACAAGAGAGTGTGGGATATGACGAAGATAAAGTAACAAGCGGCGTGCATATGCTCACTGCTGCATACCCGCATAACAGACTTGTGAAGCACCTTGCAGACAACTGCGCGCTCACTTATAACTGCCCTGCGGCAAGGAATTTCTTTCTCGGCCGCTGGGAGTGCCCGATACCTACATCACCTGCATGTAATGCCAACTGTATAGGTTGTATCTCTTTTCAGCCGGAAGATGAATCGATCGTGTCGCCACAAGACAGGCTACAGTTTAAGCCTACGGCAGCAGAGATAGTAGAATATACAGTGCCACATTTAGAAACTGCACCCTACCCTATTGTAAGCTACGGACAGGGCTGTGAGGGTGAGCCACTGCTGATGTGGGAAACAATAAGGGAATCGATACTGGAGATACGCAAGCATACACAGAAAGGCAGCATCAACATAAACACCAATGGAAGCAAGCCCGATGCGGTGGAGAAACTGATGCAGGCTGGGCTTAACAGCATACGTGTAAGCCTTAACTCGGCACGCAAGGATATCTACACCAAGTACTACCGCCCGAATAATTATCAATTCGAAGATATAGTAGAGAGCCTGAAGGTGGTAAGGAAGTATGGTGGCTGGTCGTCCATTAACTATTTCGTATTCCCGGGAATGACAGATAGCGTAGCAGAGTTTGATGCGTTGTGTGAGTTGATAGAGACAACGCAGCTAAGCATGATACAATGGCGCAGCTTTAATATAGACCCTGACTGGTATTTAGGAAAAATAGGTGCTACAGATACGGGCGAATGTATGGGTATGAAACAAATGCTGGAACTGATACATGAGGAATTTCCAAAAGTAAAGTTTGGGTACTTTAATCCACCGATAGAGCGCATGAAGAATTATGATATTGATTTTGCGCATTGATGCAGTTATAATTTTAACGGTTTGCAATTCAGTTTATTTATCGTTTTAAGTACTTTTAGTAAAAGTTATCAATAGATGGTCGCTGCCCGACAAGAACAACCTGCTGTAAATATCAAGGCACTTGCATGGACGATAGGCGTGCATGTGTTACTGCTGCTGATATTTTTTCTGTGGCAGTTCAATGTATTGCAGAAGGCCGTTGTGGAAACAGGCGGATTGGAAGTGAACCTGGGTACGAGCGATAATGGCAGCGGCACAGACCAGCCAATGTCGACAGAAGATCCATCGGCTTATAAGGCGGCGGTAGTGTATAAGGATATGTCGCGGACCGGCAGCCTGCCAAAAGATATGCTGCAATCGAACGAAGAGAACGCGCCTACTATCAACAAGAACACGACGAAGAAAAAAGATAATCAGCAAACAACCGATAAAGGTAAGGCGCAAGAGCAGCCACGCTATGTATATGCGGGCGCGAACGGCAAGGGCGGGAATGGAGCAGTGCAGAACATGAAGGGCACCAACGAAGGTAATACAACAGGCCCAGGCGACCGCGGCGTACCTAATGGCACACCCGGCGCGACAAACTACACCGGTACACCCGGCAATGGCATGGGTGGCATGAGCAGTACCTTATCGGGCCGACATATATCGCCTGATAAGTTTGAAGCCGAGTTTCATGAAGGAGGCAAAGTGGTGATACATGTAACCGTGGCGAAGAATGGAACTATAACCGATATGCAGGTAAAAAGTTCTTCGGGTAGGGAGCTTACACAGATAGCGCTTGATAAACTCCGCAAAGCAAAATTCAGCAGTAATACAGACCCCGGCGCACCGCCTGAGCAGTTTGGTGATGTTACCATTTACTTCAAAACACGCTCGTAGCCTTATAGTCTTATGGACATAAACACCACTTACCAACAGACATTAGATTATCTGTTCGAACGCCTGCCTATGTTCTCACGCATTGGCAAAGCGGCACTAAAGCCCGACCTTACGAATACCATAAAACTTTGTGAAGCATTTGGTAATCCGCAGGAAAAATTCAAGAGTATACATATAGCCGGCACTAACGGCAAGGGCAGCACCAGCCACATGCTGAGCGCAGTAATGCAGCAAGCTGGTTATAAAACAGGATTGTACACATCACCACACCTTGCGGATTTCAGAGAACGTATACGCATCAACGGCGTGCCTGTTAGCAAGGAATGGGTGGTGGGCTTTGTTGACAAACATAAAGCTGTTATAGAAGAAATAAGTCCGTCATTTTTTGAGATAACCGTGGCGATGGCGTTTGAGGCGTTTGAAGAAGAGCAGGTAGATGTAGCCGTTATAGAAACAGGCCTTGGTGGCAGGCTGGATAGTACCAATGTAATAACACCTGTATTGAGTATCATCACCAACATCAGTTACGACCATACCGACTTGCTGGGACATACACTTGCCGAGATAGCGGGAGAAAAGGCAGGCATAATAAAGTATAAAGTGCCTGTTATAATTGGAGAACAGAATGATGAGACCGAGCGTGTGTTCTTTGAACAGGCCATACACAAGCAAACAAATGTTTATTATGCCGAGACCATGTGGGATATGGTGCGCATAAACAATGATGCAAAATATCAGTACTACAAAGCTATAGATACTGCGCGTAGAGAAATGTTTGACCTGCAGACAGACCTGCAAGGAAACTACCAACAGCACAATATAAAAACAGTACTTACTGCAGCAGCCCTACTGCACAACATGGGCTGGAAGGTGACACCGCAGAGCGCGATGAAATCGCTGATGAATGTGAAGGCAGCAACGGGACTGAGAGGTAGATGGGAGTGGCTACAGGAGCATCCCGCCATTATCTGTGATGTAGCGCATAACCCAGCAGGGCTCAAGGAAGTACTGGAACAATGGAAGCATGTAAAGGCTACAAATAAGCATATTGTAATAGGTTTTGTGAAAGACAAGGATGTAGCGGAAGCGCTGAAACTGTTTCCAACTGATGCTACCTATTATTTCTGCAATGCAGATAACCCACGTGCGCTGCCTGCGACAGAATTGAAAAATATTGCTGAGAGTATGGGATTAAAAGGCGCTCCTTATAGCTCTGTGAAAGATGCCATTGATACTGCAAAAAACGCACTGAGCCATGATGATGCTTTGCTGATAACAGGTAGTTTTTTTATTGTAGGCGAGGCGTTGTAATTGTAGAGAATATTGCTAATAATACCAATTCGACATCTAAGTTTTGCATGTATCATTTTGGCTAAAGCCAGCAATATTTATCCACGTAACGACCTAAAGGTCGGGGCAATTATACCACCCACAACTTAGGCGTCCAAACGGTATAATATTACCTCTTCCGAGTAGCTATAAATAATGTCATCCCTTGGGATTGGATTAGGGAATAATAGGAGAGAAGATTGTAATTACTTTCCCCTCCCCTGAAAGATAACCATAAAGGTGTAAAGGATGATCTTTATATCGAGTGCTAGGGAGCAGTTCTCGATGTAGAGGAGGTCGTACTTCATGCGAGCTATCATTTCTTCTACATTCTCTGCATAGCCAAACTGTACCATGCCCCAGGATGTAAGACCCGGCTTTACTTTGTGCAGATATTTGTAGTGCGCATGTGTTTCGCTAATGATATCTATATAGTGTTTACGCTCCGGACGCGGGCCTACGAGCGACATATCGCCGATGATGATATTGAGGAACTGCGGTAGTTCATCGATACGCCACTTACGCATGAATCTACCCCATTTTGTAATACGTGGATCCATATCGCTACTGAGCGCAGGACCGTTCTTTTCGGCACCTACATACATAGACCTGAACTTATAAATATAGAATGGCTTGCCAAAAAGGCCTATGCGCTGTTGTTTGTAAAATACAGTACCTCTTGATGATGTTTTCACCAAAATAGCAGCGATTAAAAGGAACGGTGATAACAGTAACAATGCAAATGATGAGAAGAAAATATCTATAACACGCTTGCACACCCGCTGCCAGTCGGGCATAAGATCGGGGTGGATGTGTATGAGTATGGCATCATAAACATTATTTGTTTTTACGGAACCAGAAATGATATCGTAATAATCGGGCAATACCTTTACTACTACCGGGCGGTAGCACAGACGCGTCACAATATTTTCGAGCAGGTGATGCTCTGAAGAGTCAACGGCAACAATTACTTCTTCAATATTATACTTATCAATTATTTCTTCGAGTTGTGACAGGTCGCCAAGCTGTGTAAGGAACTTGCTCATACCATTACTGGCCTCTTTGTTAGAATAAATAAAACCAATAAAAAAATTACCCAGCACTTTTGAGTTGTCCTGTATCTGCTTGTACACGTTAATGGCCTGCTGATTACCACCAATAATAAGCGTATTAAACCCGACCTTGCCCTTTACAATATTATGCTTGATATGATTAAGCAACAGCAAGCGAAATACCAACACATAAGCGGTATGGATCAGCAGATAATTGCCCGTAGCCTTTATGAAGTATTCGTAATCGCGCGTATCGTTTGCAAAGACTGCTACTGACACTATTACGCAACCGATGAGGCAAGACACTATTGTACGGTTTACCTCATTAAGCCTCGACTTACGATAAAGATCGAAATAAGCGCCGGAGAGTAGATAAAAAAACATCCACGACAAGGGCATAATAACCAAAGTGGTTACATAATCGCGTGGGTGGAATTTATGAATTGTGCTAAAAAAATCGATGTTGTACAAAAGCCGCTGACGAAACATCCAAAACGTAAGCCATGCCAATGCTGCCGCAAGGTAGTCGAGCAAAATTAATTGCCTTATAGCACTTCTTTTAGCAGGGTTCAGCCGCATAGCAGATTTATTGGGGTACCGTTACTAATTTTATATTATCCATCCAGACTTTCCCGCTCGGCTGTCCGGAGCCAAGCCCGGCTTTTACAAAGAATTTATAATCTATCCCCTGATTAGTAGCGGCAAAATCTCCTGTAGCCAAATAGAATTTCTTCCAGGTACTGCTGGGGCTAATGCCAGCAAGATAATTTTTGTTGTAAATACCATACCCAAAATTAGCCCTGAGGCCAACGTAAAAAGGAATGGTGCTTTTATAATTGAACTCAATAAATGACTCGCCACTGATCGGAATATTAAACGAGTAGAAAGAACTGTCTTCTGAACTATCCCCGACAGAACTGAAAGTCATAACACCCGAATGAGCTCCTTCAAATGCAGGTGTATCGAGCGTAAAACCCACATCTCCTGAGTATATACCAAATAACGTAGCAGATTCAAAATATGATATTTGAGTAACCGATGTACCTTCTGTAGTATATCCCGTTACAGGCTCATGAATTACCGTTTTGCCCGGTTGAGATATAAGCGTTGATGTATCGAGCGTATAAAACGGGTAGATCTCTTCGAAGTTATTAAGGCCATTATCTGCAATAGCCGGTGCAAGTTCCAGGCTGCCGCTTGCGCCACTCGTAATAACAGGTACCGTACATGGCAGATCAAAAACACCTACCGGGTTATTGTTGTAAAAAACCCATACGGAATTGATATTTTGGGAAAGAGAACCATCGTCTTTACCGTTCGACTTCATGTGAAATGAATCTATATGCACATAAGTGGGCGTAGGTTCTGCCGGATTTATAATATTACAACCGGAGGCTGCCATTAGTGCGACAACAAATAAAACAAGAAGATATTTAACTGAGGTGTAAACTTTTGGCATCTTAGACCTTTTCAAACTAATAACGGGAAATCGGGTTAAACATTGTGCATTTCGTTGTGCAGGCTCATTTTTTTCAGGATCTGGTGGGCTACATCCATAGCCTGATAACCATCATATACTGAAACCCGCACCGGGATATCGTTTACAATTGATTTGGCAAAATCAGACAACTCCATTTTTATGGCATTAAGCGGCGCTACTTCGGGCAATTGAACAGAAATTACTTTCTTTTCGCCATTTCCTATTTCCACAGGAAAATCCATAATGCCGCTTTGCATACCATCTTCTTTCATGCGTATTATTTCCGTCTTTTTATCGAGGAAATCTATACCTATGTAGGCATCGCGCTGAAACAGACGCATTTTGCGCATATTTTTTAGCGATATCCGGCTCGATGTAAGATTAGCCACACAACCGTTATCAAACTCTATGCGGGCGTTGGCAATATCTGACGTTTCGCTAAGTACAGATACGCCGCTTGCCGATATACGACGCACTGGCGACTTGACAAGGTGCAGCACCATATCAATATCATGTATCATAAGATCGAGGATAACGGATACATCCGTCCCCCTGGGGTTGAACTGGGCAAGGCGGTGTGCCTCTATGAACATGGGCTGCAGATGCTGACCTTCGAGTGCGAGATATGCAGGATTATAACGCTCAATATGGCCTACCTGGCATTTTACATTCGCTTCTTTTACCAGCTTCACCAGTTCCATGCCTTCTTCAAGCGTATGGGCAAGCGGTTTTTCAATAAAAAGATGCTTACCGGCCAGCAACGCACGCTTGGCTATCTCGTAATGAGATGTGGTAGTAGAAACGATATCAATCGCATCCACTGCATTTATAAGCTCATCGATATCCCTGTAACGGGTAAGCTGATATTTTGCAATTGCCGTTTCGGCCTGGTTGTCATCGGGGTCATAAAAACCTACCAGTTTGGTGCCTTCTACCTCATGCCACTGCTGCATATGTATTTTACCCAAATGTCCGGCACCAAAGATTCCTATCTTAAGCATGTTACAGCTAAAAAGTACTTAATATATATTAACAATAAAGATGACGCAAGATAACATAAATCCCGTTAGCATTAGTGCGCAAAAGCAGTGCCAATTATATTATTCCCTCGTCGCTCATGCTAAGGAAGGCACCACCACCCACTATCAAATGGTCTAACAGCCTTATATCCATTGTGGCTGCCGACTCCATGATACGGCTGGTAAGAGTTTTATCGGCTACGCTGGGTGTAAGATCGCCGGAAGGATGGTTATGGGCCAATATCATCTGATTTGCATTGTGTAACAGTGCATGTTTAAGTATAATACGGATATCAACAACGGTACCTGTAAGGCCACCCTTACTCAACAATTCGTGGTGAATCACCTTGCTGGCATTGTTGAGATATATAACGCAAAACGCTTCGTGGTGCAGGTCGTTGAGCAGCGGCATAACTATTTCCGCAGCATCCTTGCTTTTAATAATGGAGGTACGTTGCAGTCCCTCACCCATTTGCCTGCGGCGGCCTATTTCTAATGCCGCAGCTATGGTTATAGCACGTGCCTCGCCTATACCGTTCACTTTTTTAAGATCGGCAATGCTGAGCTTACCTACTTCCTGCAGGTTATTTTTCGCAAGCGCCAGTATATCCCTCGCAAGGTCGAGAGCGGAACGTTTTGCTGTACCGCTGGATATGAGGATAGCCAGCAATTCCGCATCTGTTAGCGCGGCGGCTCCCCGCTGCTGCATTTTTTCGCGAGGGCGTTCGTCCTCGCTCCAGTTCTTTATGCTTTTAAAGTCGGCCAATGGTAGTTGTTATTGCTGATGAAAATACAAGGAATGTGCAACATTTCCATAAAATTTTATGTTGTGCACATAAGCATACACTATACCGCAAATGATGCAAGTATGAAATGGGACAACTAACTTCGCCACTTAAATATTGTATCCGTGGCGAACAGCTTTACGTATGTGCCCTATAATGAAACCGGCTATTTCTCAGCGCTGGTGACTGATTACCTGACAGGCAGCACAAACATGCAACCATTTTACACGTACACGCCTGATAAGGATGGAATAGCAAAGGCTATACAGGAGCGGGCTCAATATCCCGTTGATCGCAAGGCGCTTGTATCGACGCTTACCGCACAATATGCAAACCTGCCAAAATATGAGCAAACAGAACAGAATATACAACTGCTACTAAACGAGCATACCTATACCGTATGCACCGCACATCAGCCCAATCTGATGACAGGCTACTTATATTTTATTTACAAAATAGTACATGCTATAAAGCTTGCGGAGCAATTAAAAGAACTGCATCCCAAGAAAAATTTTGTACCTGTGTACTACATGGGCAGCGAGGATAATGACATTGATGAGCTGGGCGTATTTCGCTATAACGGAACAAAGTATGTATGGAAGGGAAGCGGACAAACTGGTGCAGTAGGACGCATGGATACGGCAGGGCTAAAGCCTCTGTTTCATGAGCTATTCAAAGTTTTTGGCCCGCCGGGTGAGCACATGGATGTGCTGAAACAAATGATAGAGACAGCCTATCTGCAGCATGACACTATTGCTGCAGCCACACATTATCTCGTCAATGAGTTGTTTGGCAGATATGGCTTAGTAGTACTTAACCCCGATAATGCCAGTCTAAAGAGATCCTTTATACCGGTTATGGAAGACGAACTGATGAACCAGGCATCCTTCCCAATCCTTGAAAAGCAAATAGAAAAGCTGGGCGCACATTATAAGATACAGGCAAACCCCAGGACGATAAACCTTTTTTACCTGAAAGAGCAGATACGTGAGCGTATAGAGAAGCAAGGAGATAAATGGATAGTTATTAATACGGATATACAGTGGACGAAGGATGCTTTGCTGCAAGAGTTGCACGAGCACCCTGAACGCTTTAGCCCCAATGTGATGCTGCGCGGCATGTACCAGGAAACGATATTACCCGATGTGGCATTTATAGGTGGTGGCGCGGAAGTGGCTTACTGGATGCAGTTAAAAACATTATTTGCCCATTATGGGGTATTCTACCCTACCATACTCCTGCGACAGTCGGTGATGTGGATAGATGATATACACGCAAGGGCAAGAAAACAATTACAGCTTTCCGTGGCAGATACTTTTAAAACTGAAATGACGCTGGTAAAAGAATTCATTATAAAAAACAGCGGTAATAACTGGCAAACACAAGAAGAGACTACCGCTGTAGAAAATATACTACAACAGCTAAGAACTAAGGCAACCGATCTGGACCCTACTCTGCGCAGCTCAGCCGATGCAGCACTGGCAAAGATGAAACACCAATTGGTAATACTGGAAAAGAAGATGCTGCGTGCTGAAAAGAAGAAGATGCAGGTGCAGCTACAAAAGATAAGCCGTTTAAAAAATGAGCTTTTCCCCAATAATGGCTTACAGGAACGGGTAGAAAATTTCAGCGAATACTTTCTTAAATATGGCTATGATTATCTTGACACTTTAAAAAAAGCTACTGATGGCCTGACATCAAAATTGCTTGTTGTAGAGGACACTGCGAACTAAGGCATGCTTTTTGTGCTTTACGGGATATATATTTGTAACATAAAACACACTTTATGAAAAGAATACTCTTACTAACCACAGTATCTGCGCTACTATTCTCGACGGCAGCACATGCGCAACTGCCTTTGCCAACTAAATTTATTCCAAAATTTGATCTCGGGGTGAAAGTCGGTGCGAACTTTGATCAGTTGAACAGTACTGATACCTGGTCAAATAGTTACAAAGCCGGCATACAAGGTGGCCTAACCTCGGGCTTGCGCTTTAAAAGAATTGGTGTACGCGTTGAAGCGCTTGTAAGTTCAGTAAAATATGATTTTAACGGTGGGGGAGGTAGTGTGCGTAATGTGTACTTGCATGTCCCTGTGATGCTGGAAATAAAACTCATCCCGAGAATATGGTTACAACTTGGCCCTCAATATTCAAATATATTGTCGGCAAAAGCCAGCGATGGTGCCCAGTCCAATGTAAAAGACTATTTTAATACTAGTGAAGTATCAGCAGTGGGTGGTCTTGAAGCACGTCTTCCGCTTCACTTGATAGCGGGCGCACGATATATGTTTGGTTTGACCGATATGAATAACACAAGTACCTCAGGCGTTTCTGATACGTGGAAACAACGTGTTATACAGTTATACGTTGGGTTCAGGTTCCTGTAAAAAATCTTTTTAGAGAAAACGCCCTGATACATCGGGGCGTTTTTTTGTGTAGTATAAGATGTAGTTTGTTCGATACCTTGGCATCGATACCTTTTCAGAAATGTTTGCTATAAACATTTGACCCTTTCAGGGTCATTGTCGGAGCTATTAATACCAATTAGACATTAAATATACACTAAACACTTATTTTGGCTAAAGCCGGAATAAGATATTAACTCTAACCCCGCTCTGAAGAGCGGGGCAACTAAAAATCGGTGTAATATAAATGCCTACTTGGTATAATATGATAAACGAGTATTGTCAACAACTTAAAACGATAGAAGACTTCATAACAACCATACTATGTGTCTGGGGTTTGCTAAATTGCATTGTGTAATAAAAATATCATCATGAAAAGATTGTTTTTTCTTGTCGGAATATCGCTTCTTTCAATGCAGGTTTCTGCACAGCAAATAAAACCTTATAACGCAGATGATGTAATGAAACGAGTATCGAACCCAGATACGCTTTACATCGTTAACTTTTGGGCAACGTGGTGTGTGCCTTGTGTACAGGAGCTATCGAATTTCGACATTTTGCAGGAACGATACGCGGGAAAGCCGGTAAAAGTATTGATGGTAAGCCTTGACTTTAAAGAAAGTTATCCTTACAAACTGGCAGAGTTTTTACGGAAGAAAAGAATGACTGAAGAGGTGGTTTGGTTTTCTGAAACAGATGCTAATGTGTTTATACCAAAAGTAGACGGATCGTGGCAGGGCTCTATACCTGCTACATTAATTGTGCAATCGAAGCAGGGGTACAAAAAATTCATAGAAGGTACAATAACTGTTGAGCAGATAGCTGCCATAGCCGATAGGCTATTGGCAAAATAATTAAACGAACGCAACATATAACTATTGCCTTACCTGAAGCCATATAAACGCCTGAACAGGCTGATACAGACCGAGAGCTTTGAACCCATGATAAGCTGGGGAATACGCATGGCCTTATCGGGCACCATACCTATAATATGGGGGCTGGCCACGGGCAGAGTGACGGATGCTGTATGGATAACATTAACAGCAGAGGCTGTATGTTGGGTAGAGTTGAAAGGCTCGTTCTCCTGGAGGCTAAGAACGCTTATTTATGGCGCCATGCTGGCAATGATATTTGCCATTGTAGGCTCATTAACGGGTAGTAGTATATGGCTGAGCGTGGTGTGCATGCTTGCAGTAGGATTCTTATCTACGTTACTTAAAAATATAGGAGACAGGGCCAGCGGGCTGGCTATATGCGTCTACCTTTTATTTATCTTAAGTAATGCCTACCATGCGGATACCTATCACGAAATAGTACACAGAATGAAGTTAGTAGCCGCGGGAGCGTTATGGCCCATCTTTGTAGGTATGACCACAACACTGGTGATGCCTACACAACAGCCGTTCAGGCGACAGATAGCTCTAATATGGCGCTCAGTAGCCGCGCTTGCGGAAACGATATCGAAAGGATGGGAAAGCGGTATACGAAGCAACATACGCGAAGTGTATCTGAAAGAAAAGGACGTACGTACCGCGATAGATAGTTCTTTCCAGTTTTATGATGCGATGGCCTATCAGGTCAATGAAAAAGATAAGCAACAATATGAACTGGCACAGCTAAGAAAGTCCGCAGGACTTGTGGCAGTACACATCATAGCCATCAGCGAAGAGATGGAAAACATTACTATCAAAGACCTTGATGAGCCATTACGGATAAAAATAGCTACGCTCTCGCAAGCTTTACAAGACACTATCAGTCGCATGTCAGTGTTTATCATTACACTCAGCGGCGAAGAAAAACTTATCGTCACATCGCGCATCAACAGGTTAAAAAAACTGGTATCGCTCTCTAAACAATACCCCATCCCCGCTCATGCATCTTATACAAAACAAATAAAACGGGTAATACATCTTGCGGAAAGAGCTATAAAACTTATAGAAAGCGCTGTGACACGGATAGAAAATATGGGCGATGATATTCCTGTATTCCGCTCATACTCCCTGATAAAAACACTGTACATCCTGAGCCCGAAATACATGCTCAAAAGTCTGCGTGTGTTATTCAGCTTCAGCACATTTACCACGCGCTATGCTTTACGGTCGGCCATTGCGGCAGGTGTTGCCATGTTCATTTTCAAGTTCTTTCATATAGACCATGGTTACTGGTTGCCATTCAGCGTTATGATCGTTATACAGCCTTATTTTGGCGCTACCATTACCAAGGCGATACAACGCGTGGCGGGTACTGTGCTCGGTGGTATAGCAGGTAGTTTGTTCCTGCAACTGCCATCAGGGTTACATCTAAAAGAAATGATGCTGTTCGTAACATTTATACTGATGGTCTATTACCTTCGGAGGAACTATGGTATCGCGGCTTTCGTCATCACGCTTAACCTTGTGCTGCTGTTCCATATAGAAGGGCCTAAGCAACTTGCTCCTAAATTTACGCATACTCCTTTTTCAAAGCTTATAGTTATACGTGCACTATGTACACTAGGCGGCGCATCGCTGGCAGTTGTATCAGGTTTTGCTTTATTACCTACGTGGGACAGGAAATGGCTACCCGTGCACCTTTCGGATGCAGTAAACAGCAATTACGGTTATTTCCTTGCTACATTCTACGCCATAAAGCCAATGCCGAACTGGACACGCAGCAAGCGGCAGGTAGAATCTAAGAACAGTAATGTATTTGACTCTTTTAACAGGTATATGCATGAGCCGGGTAGCGAAAAATCTGAACTATACTACGACCTCATCACCTATAATGTACGCGTGACACGAGACCTGAACAATGTGCACCTGGAACAGGACGAGAAAAAGAGCATTGGGCAGGAAGGCCGCATCGTAAACTATGATGCAAAACTGAACGAGTGTCTTTCCTGGTTCAACAGAATAATACAGCTAAGCCATGTGTTTGCCCCTACACAAGAGATAGACATGTTTGAACCTAAGGGGTTAACACCTGTTACCATACAGTTGAATGATATACAGGCCATATTTGTGGAAAAGCTGCTGATAGAACTAAAGACCATGCACCAGGATATGGAAAAGCTGGTGAATAAGCAGCATATAGAATAGTGATGCAGCTATAATAGCCAAACTGCCGCAATGATGTAAATTCGCTTATGAATTACCTGGGCCACGCTTTTCTTTCTTTTGGTGATACAGATATACTTACCGGCAACATGATAGGCGACCATGTGAAGGGCCGATTAGCACTTGATAATTTCCCGCCACAAATAAGCAAGGGTATATTACTGCACCGCAAGATAGATGAGCAGACAGATATACACCCGGCCACACAACGTGCCAAGGTTTTGTTCAGGCAGGATTACGGGCTTTACTCAGGCGCAGTAATGGATACACTCTACGACCATTTTCTTGCCAACGACCCTAAACAATTTCAGAATGAAAATGCCTTGCTCGCTTTTACGCAGAGAAGCTATGCGCAAATAAGTACGAACGAGCAATATCTGCCTGAAACATTTGCAAATTATTTTACACACATGCAGCAGCACAACTGGCTGTATAACTACCGCACAATGCAGGGCATACAACGCTCCCTAACGGGCCTACATCGCAGGGCGAAGCATATGCCCGATATTGAAAAGGCCTATGAAATATTTGTTACAAACTATTATATGCTTAATCAATGCTACTACGAATTTATCGACGATATAATTACATTTGTTAAAATTGAATTATCCCTTTAATTTGGGCGCCAGTAAAGATAAATTTGCCCCAACCTTAGATAATTATGCGTCGTTCGTTACATATTTGCCTCACATTTATAGTTGTTCAAATTCTTTTAATAGCGTGCCACTCTAATACCGGGTCGGCAACGGCAAAAACAAACCCTGCATCATTTAAAGACATGCAGGTGAAGACAATGCCTACCCCGCTTAGCTATGACACTACCAGCCAGCAGATACGGGAAATAACAAAACAACTGGATGCTTACTACCAGACGCAATTAAGAATAGGATTTAACGGCAGCGTGCTGGTAGGCTACCATGGTAAGATCATATACGAGCGTTGCTTTGGGTATAGTAACAGGGAAAGCAAAATGCCGCTCAATGCAAACAGCTCGAGCCAGCTTGCATCTGTATCAAAAACATTTACCGGCGCGGCAGTTCTTTATCTCTATGAGCGCAAGTATCTTGACATTAACGAACCCGTGCAACATTACTTAAAAGACTTTCCCTACCCTAACATAACGCTAAGAATGCTGCTGTGCCACAGATCGGGTATACCTGATTATACAAAGTGGGTACCTGACTTTAATAAAGACACAAAGACACCCGTATCTAACGATGAAGTGATGGCGATGATGGCCAAATACAAGCCCGGACTTGAGTTTAAACCCAATACACGATTTAAATACTGCAATACCAACTACGCTATACTTGCGAAGGTCATAGAGTCTGTAACGGAGATGAAGTTTCCCGACTTTATGGATAAATATGTTTTTCAACCACTTGGTATGCAGCATACATTTATCTACCAACCACAAAAAGCATCATTACCAACTAACGCTACCATCAGCTATAAATATAACTGGGTGCGCGAACCAGACATGTTTGCTGATGGTGTATATGGTGATAAGGGCGTGTACAGCACACCGGAAGATATGTATCGCTGGGACCAGTCTTTCTATCAAAACAAATTGCTGAGCAATGAAACCATAGAGCTCGCTTACGGCCCATGCTCCTTTGAAAAACCGGGTGTAAAAAATTATGGCCTGGGCTGGCGTATGCTTTGCTATCCTGATGGCAACAAGATCATTTACCACAACGGCTGGTGGCATGGCAACAATACATCGTTCTACCGTTTTATAAAAGAAAACATGACCATCATAGTGCTTGGCAACAGATTTACCAATACCATCTATCATCAGGCACCTACCATTTACAGCATCGTAAAAGGCATACCAGTGATGAAGGGTTTTGATACGGAAGAATAGAATAATGTTCCGTGTAGTATAATCATTACCATGCAAGTGCGCTTGCGCCAAGTACTGCAGCATCCGCGCCCGGGAGCGCAGAAAAGAGCAGCGAAACTTTGTCTTTATAGATATTGAGCAGATTTTGTTCCATATACTCACGTACTGGCCGCAATAAAATATCTTCTGCAGCAGCAAGGCCTCCAAAGAAAATGATCGCCTGCGGCGATGTTATCGCTACTGTATCTGCCAGTAACTGACCGAGAATTTTACCTGTATAATCAAATATATCCAACGAAAATCTATCTCCAGCCCGCGCGGCTTCCGTGATAAGCCTGCCCGTAATCTTTGATCTATCTATCCGTATTTCTGTTTCATCATTGCGCTCATCGAGCCACTGAAGGGCTGTACGTACAATACCCGTTGCAGATACATAAGTTTCCAGGCAGCCGTTCCGGCCACAGCCACATGGCCGACCATCGCGCACGGCTATAACGTGGCCCAATTCCCCAGCGAAACCATCATGTCCATATATCAGTTCGCCATTGGATACAAAGCCACTACCGAGCCCCGTGCCAAGTGTCACAATAATAAAGTCTTTCATGCCTTTTGCCGCGCCATACATCATCTCGCCCAGCGCCGCAGCATTGGCATCATTGGTGATGGTTGTCTTTAGCTGCAAGGCTTCGTTAATAAGTTTTGCTAATGGTATCACGCCCTTCCATGGCAGGTTGGGAGCGAAGGCTATTTCACCGGTAAAAAAATTGCCATTTGGAGCGCCTACACCAGCGCCTACAATTTGTTCAACACCTTCTTTTTCAATGAACGGTACTACCGCAGCTTTGAGAGCAGCTATATAATCTTCAAGACTTGCATGACCTACAGTCGGTACACTACCTTTAGCTACAATGCTGCCGCGCCTGTCTACAAAACCATAGGCTGTATTTGTGCCACCTATATCAATTCCCAGCGCCAATGTTTGCATCATAATCTATACCTTGTTTTTGTAAAATACGGCGAACGATAAATCCATAATAAGCAAGGAATGCAAAGCCTGCCAACGGCACAACATAAGACAGATGAATGCCCGCTATAGATGGCATATCTGCAAGTTTTCCCTGCAGTGGTGGTATTACGGCCCCGCCCAATATCATCATTATTAATAGCGATGAACCCTGGTTAGTATACTTACCCAAGCCTGCTATTGCAAGGTTGAAGATGCACGGCCACATAACACTGCAAAATAATCCGCCACTGATGAAGGAGAATAAAGCAACATCTCCGTGAGTGCAGAGACCTACTATCATAAAGACCATAGCAGCCACACCAAATAACACCAGTGTTTTTGAAGGTTTTTCCTGACCTATGTATTTTACTACTATAAATAAAGCTATCCATATCGCATAGATATACATATCATGTACGTCTGCTCCCCTCAACTTGTTAAAGAACAGTATGATGCCGAACACCGCATACGGCACTATAATCGATAGCACAGCTTTTGCCGAGCTGCTAAGCTTAAATGTATTCAACGAGCTGCTCATCCTGCCTATCATCAGGCTACCCCAGTATAGCGATATATACTTATCCACCATTGTGTGGTCTATACCCTTTATATCGGGTAGTTGCAGTAATGCGCCCAGGTTGCTTTGTATTGTCACCTCGGTACCAACATAAATAAATATTGCTAACATCCCCAACGTAAGCTGCGGATAACGAAACACACCCGCACCCTTCTCTATTTTTTCTTCGTTCTTAATAAAAGGCATCTTTACAATGGCAATAATAATAGCCAGTGCTACCAACACTACCGCCAGGCCTACATATGGTACCTTCAGGTTACCGAGGCCCAGTATCTCTCCCTTGCCCGGCACTACCTTACCATATAATGCATAGGCCAGCAATACTGGGCCTATGGTAGTTCCTAATGAATTGATACCGCCGGCAAGGTTAAGCCGCGAGGAACCATTGGCGGGATCTCCAAGATTTATTACAAAAGGGTTGGCTACTATCTGCAGCAATGCAAAACCAAGACCTATAATAAACAGGCCGCTAAGGAATAATCCATAAGAGACTGCATCTACAGCAGGCACAAATAGTAAAGCACCACATGCTGATACTATCAGTCCTATTATGAGACCATTCTTGTACCCTATCTTATTGAGCGGGTCGCCAAATGCTGTTGAAATGATAAGATAGATGAGAGAACCAACAAAATAAGCAAGATAAAAAGCGGAATCCACTAACTGTGACTGGAACTGCGTAAGCGCAAAATTCTTTTTGAACATGGGTATCAGCACCCCATTAGAAGCAGCAACAAAGCCCCAGAAAAAGAATGTAAAAACTATTACTACGAACGCGGTTGTGTAAGAAGACCGTTTTTGATCACTGATCATGTATGCCTGATTTTACGGTAAGATAGAAAATAGTTGAATAATCGCGGGAACGATGGCAAAATAAATATTGTAGCAGTTACCTTTACAATAGATATGTCTATATATACTAAGCCGGGTCCTGTTACTATTACATGCAATAAACGCCTTGCCCCATATGTGGAGCTGGAGGTGAAAGAGTTAGGTTTTACTATCGATGAGACCTTTGTTACCGGGGTGCGCCTTACAACCACCATCAATGACTGCATAAAACTAAACCTGAACCTGCGCTGTGCCAGCCAGGTACTTTATAGCCTGCGCAAATTTGAAGCACAAAATGCAGATGATATTTATGAAAACATCGTGGGCCTGCCATGGGAAGATATTATTCCTGAAGATGGATATTTCTCCATTACCAGCAATGTGCTCAATGACACCATCAATAATAACATGTTCGCCAATCTGCGTGTAAAGGATGCAATAGTGGACAGGATGCGTGATAAGACAGGCACACGCCCATCCACAGGTTCAGAGCTTACCGGTGCGGTAATACATCTATTCTGGAAAAATGAAGCGGCAGAGATATTTATTGATACATCGGGCGACTCACTTGCACGCCATGGCTATCGTAAGATACCTGGTCGTGCACCAATGCTTGAGGCACTTGCAGCGTCAACTATACTGGCTACAAGATGGGATAGAAAAACCCCTTTCATAAATCCTATGTGTGGCTCCGGCACAGTAGCTATTGAGGCAGCACTGATAGCAACAAATACACGTCCGGGGCTATTCCGTCTTAATTATGCATTTATGCATCTGAAGGGATATGACGAGCAGATATACCTCGACGAAATGGAGATACTCAATAACCAGATCGTTGATGTACCCGGCTTGCGCATTATTGCTACCGATTACAGCGATGCAGCGATAGCCAATGCGAAGAAGAACGCCATAGCAGCAGGCGTATCAGACATGATAGAATTTTCTATTTGCGATTTTGCGGCAACGGAAGTGCCTGCGGAAGGTAATGGCGTAGTATTCCTTAATCCTGAGTACGGAGAAAGGCTGGGTGATGAAACAGAGTTGGAGAATACTTATGCACAGATAGGCGACTTCATGAAAAAAGAGTGTGGTGGCTACTGGGGCTATATTTTTACCGGCAACCAGGATCTTGCAAAAAAAGTAGGTTTAAAGACAAAACGAAAAATAGAATTTTACACAAGTATAATCGATTGCCGCTTGCTGGAATATGAATTGTATAGGGGAACTAAACGGATTGATAAAGTGGGCGAGCCTGAATAGAAAGATACATGCGTTTTATTCTATTTTACGTAAATTTGTAATGATGGAAAATGCTCAACTATTTTCACATATATCTTCACTACCTATGCACCTACAGGCAGAGGTAGCTGATTTTGTGGCTTTTCTTGAAGAAAAAATAAAAAAAGAAAAGGGAGATAACACTTTAAAAGAACGTCAATTTGGTTATTTCAAAGGCAAGATTAAAATGTCGCCTGATTTTGATGAGCCACTGGAGGATTTTAAAGATTATATGTAAATGCAATATTTATTAGATACTCATACCTTAATTTGGTTTATAGAAGGCGATCTATCATTACCATCTAAAGTAAAAAAGGAAATAACAAACGTTAGTAATGATTGCTATTTGAGTATTGCCAGTCTTTGGGAAATTGCAATAAAACTCAACATAGGTAAACTTGAATTTTCATTTGCATTTGACAACATTGAAGATTTTCTTTCTGCAAATAAAATTCAAATACTACCAATCACTTTTTTGCATTTGCAAAGGCTCACAAATTTAAACTTAATTCATAGAGACCCTTTTGACAGATTAATTATTTCGCAAGCTATTGCTGAAAATTTAACTATTCTGACTAAAGACAATAATATTCAACAATATCCCGTAAAATATTTGTGGTAGAAAGAAATGATGCAGTTGTATCCCGCTCATGCAGCCGAAGCGCTGGAGTTCAATAAGGTTAGTGATTTACTGAAACATAAATGCCGTACCGATGCCGCCAAACAACGCGTAGCATCGTTACGTTTCCATACGCATATAGACCATATGCAGCGCGAGCTGCTACAGACAAACGAATTTAAGTCCATATTGCAAAGCGCTGACCATTTTCCTAATGATTTTACGCGCAATATTCAGAAAGAATTAAAGCTGTTGTCAATAACCGGTGGTGTGCTGGGTGGAGAACAATTGTATTCTATACATCAGCTAGCCATCAATATGCGCGATATACTGGTGTGGTTCAAAAAGAATAATGAGCTTTTCCCGCAATTACGATCGCTTTCAGAGCGCATCAATTACGAAAAAGATATTCCGCGAATCATATCAGAAGTAGTAGATGAGCACGGCGTAGTGCGCGATACAGCATCGAAAGAGCTAATGAGCATCCGCTCTGAGCTGGGTAAGATACGTTACGAAGTAAGGCGTGTATTTGAAAGCACTTTGCGCAAACTCAGCAAGCAAGGTTACCTCGCAGATATCAGTGAAAGCTTCCTCAATAACAGGCGCACTGCCGCGGTACTGGCGGAATATAAGCGTATTGTAAAAGGCATATTGCACGGCGAAAGCGATACGCAAAAGACCGTGTTCATAGAGCCTGAAGAAACGATAGAGCTGAATAATGAAATATTCTCGCTGGAACGAGCTGAAACAAAAGAGGTACACCGCATATTAATGCAGGCTACTGCTACACTTTCGGTTTATCACCCACAGTTAGAGGATTACTATCTTGTATCTGGTATATATGATTTTATAAGGGCAAAAGCATTACTGGCGTTAGACATGAACGCCAACATGCCGCACATAAGCCCCCACCCGGGCATACAGCTTATAAAGGCATGTCATCCGCTGCTCTACCTGCACAACAAGCAGAATAATAAACCCGTTGTCCCACTGAATATTACCCTCGACAGGCAGCAACGCATACTTATTATAAGTGGCCCAAATGCCGGGGGCAAAACGGTATCAATGAAAACCGTAGGCTTGCTACAGCTTATGGCGCAGGCAGGCTTACTAATACCCGCAGATGAAAATTCAGAAATAGGCGTCTTCAAACAACTGATGATACAGATAGGCGACACACAGTCTATAGAACATGAGTTAAGCACCTATAGCGCCCACCTGCGCGACATGAAATACTTCATGGATTTCGCCAACGGTAAAACACTGTTCTTTATTGATGAGCTCGGCAGCGGCTCCGATCCCGATCTTGGCGGCGCATTTGCAGAGGCCATTGTAGAAGAGCTTGCGGCGAAGAATGCGATCGGTATTATCACTACCCACTACCTTAATCTCAAGGTTATGGCCGGCAAGGTGCGTGGCATTTTCAATGGCGCCATGGCGTTTGATGAAGAGAAGCTGGAACCGTTATATAAACTTACTATTGGTAAGCCGGGTAGTTCTTACACCTTTGCCATAGCACAACGCAGTGGCCTGTCGCCAAAAGTTATAGAGCGAGCAAAACAGCTTACCCAGCGCGAGCATTTTAAGCTCGATAAAATGCTGCACCAGACCGAGCAGCAGACCGTAAGGCTGAATGATAAAGAAAAGTCGCTAGATAAACTGATAAAGGAAAACGAGCGGATGCAAAAACGTTTTGAAGAACTTACCGACAAAGAAAAAATCAAGCAACAGCACGACACCCTTCGCCTGCAAAATGCCGTAAAAAAAGAAGAGCTGGACTATCTGCGTGATACCGAAAGAAAATTCAAACAGATAATTCAGGACTGGAAGAAAACGGAGAATAAACAAGAGGTGATAAACGCCGCTGAAAATGTCCTCTTCAGAAAAAAGCTGATACAAAGCAATGCTGCGGCTGCGAAAAAAGCTGACAAAAATTATGAAGTGGTAGGCAGTGTCCCGCAAATAGGCGATCTCGTAAGAAATAAGGAGAACCACCAGGTAGGTACCCTTACAGAAATACGCGACAAGCGCGCCATTGTGCAGATAGGTAAGATTCCCTTCAACGTTACCCTTGGTGAATGGATAGTGGTGCGTAAGAGGGCTGTAAAGAAATAGCCTAGCCCAGCGACAAGAATGCCTTTCCCAAGTTATCAATAATATCACCAGCTATCAGCGCTTCCTGCGATAGCTCTTTTGCTGCAATATCACCAGCCAGCCCATGGAGGTAGACACCCAGCATTGCGGCATGATGTGGTGCATAACCTTGTGCCAACAAGCCGGTTATAATTCCCGTCAACACATCTCCCGCTCCGCCTGTTGCCATACCCGCGTTACCAGTCATGTTATACCAGCATTCACCTTCAGTAGTTATTATGGCTGTATGATGCCCTTTCAGTACTATATTAATATTATAGCGCATAGCCTGTATCCGAGCATTGTCGAGCTGTATCATGCTATTCGTATTCTCACCAAACAATCGTGTAAACTCTTTAGGATGTGGGGTCAGCACAGAATCTTTTGGCAGCTTGGCCATGAGCTCGGGATACATAGCTATAATATTCAGTGCATCTGCATCTACTACTATAGGCTGCCTGCAAGTATCTATAAATGCGGTAAAAGCCTTTACGGTCGCAGCATCTGTACCCATGCCCGGCCCTATGCCAATGGCCTTCATTTTCTCCCAGCCAGTTATTGCGTCCAAGGTCTTTTCACCGCTTGTACTGCACATCACCTCCGGCACTGCGGTCTGTAAAATGTGGTAACCATACGCAGGCACCAATGCACTCACCAGTCCTGCACCCGCACGTAGTGCGGCTTTTGCACTGAGTGTCATCGCTCCCATTTTGCCATAGCTTCCGCCCACCATCAGTACGCTGCCGTAAGTACCTTTATGGGAGAATGGCAACCTTGGTTTATAAATAGTAGTTATCTGTTCCTTATCAAGGCAGTTGTATTGCGTATGCGTCGCATCTATGAATGTCTTGTCAAGGCCTATATCCAGCAGGTGTATATTACCGGCTAATACGCCCGCTTCGGGGTGCAAAAAACTGCGCTTATAAAACTGAAAGCTAAGTGTATCCTGCACTTTTAAAACTGCGGCTTCATTGTCAGGTATAATATCCGCAGGCAGGCCACTTGGTACATCTATAGCTACCTTTCTATTCGGCAGTTGGTCTATATGTTTTATGAAATCCGCTACCCATCCCTGCATAGGGCGGTTAAGCCCAGTGCCCAATATGGCATCTATAATCACTATATGTGGCGGTATATCTGTAATAAATGTTTCGGGCTGCACTACGGTTATCAGCTCCTGCCCCATGCTCTGTAGCATTCTCAAGTTCGACATACAATCCCCTGACAACTGCTCACTGAAATTCAGCAGAAACGCCTTTACTCCAAAACCTCTCGTATGTAATAGGCGCGCTATCGCAAGCCCATCACCGCCATTATTCCCTGTTCCACAAAGCACTACGAACAATGTATCCTTTGCAAAATGGCCCTTCAGCCAGTTCACACATTTCGTCGCTGCTCTTTCCATCAGGTCTATCGACTGTATACGTGACGCGTGAATGGTATACGCATCGCATGCCTTTATCTGCGCTGATGTAAAGATTTTCATATAAAGCAATTTATAACAAACCTGCCAATCCTAACACACATTCAGGATATTCTGCAAATAATATCCATCCAGGCATCGTCATTTGCATGTCATAAATAACATTTACAAATGACAAATTCAAAAATGATAACTATAAAGTGCTGCTCGTGGCTATTATGTAATTCTTATCTTTGTCGCGCTTGTAAGAGTTTGAGGATACCGGTCACATTGAAATTAACCTGATCAAAAAAATTTTATGCGAAAAAGCGTAAGCCTTTTAGTCCTTTTTCTTTTGGCATTGTCGTGTACTGCGATAGCTCAGTCTCAAAATGGTACAATAAAAGGATTTGTGTACGACAAGAAGACAGGAGAGCCTATGATCTACACGAATGTAATAGTAGTAGGCGGTAAAGCAGGCGCACAAACCGATAACAACGGTTACTTTTCGCTTGTGTTACCTGCAAACTCATACACACTCCGTGTTTCTACTTTAGGCTACGATTCCGTTATATTAACGGTAAACCTGCTGCCGGAGGCTATTGTTACTAAAAACGTATTTCTTGTTTCAAAAGAAACAGAATTGAAAGGCGTTGAAGTATCCGGCAGAAAAACAGCCAAGCTCACTCATATCAATACCGGTGTTACAACCATTACCCCTCGCGAAATAAAGCTGCTACCAAGCTCTGGTGGTGAGCCAGATGTAGCGCAGTACTTGCAGGTAATACCGGGTGTTGTATTTACCGGCGACCAGGGTGGCCAGTTATATATACGTGGTGGCTCACCTGCACAAACAGGTATATACCTCGATGGTGTTACTATCTACAACCCTTTCCACTCCATAGGCCTCTTCTCTGTTTTTGAAACAGAAGCAATACGTAACGTCGATGTTTATAGTGCAGGCTTCAATGCCCAGTATGGCAACCGTACATCTGCGATAGTAGACGTACATACCAAAGACGGTAATAAAAATGAGCTTGCGGGTATTGTATCGGTATCCCCTATCATGTCCCGTATTTTGCTTGAAGGTCCTTTATTAAAGCAAAAACATGATAATGGTACAGGGATAACTTTTCTCGCAACAGCTAAAAGCAGTTACCTTGATGAAACTTCAAAGTCTATCTACGGCGGCCTTGGCGAGCCATTTAAAAGCGGCCTGCCTTATAAATTCACGGATCTGTATGCCAAGGTTACATTCAACTTTAATAACACCAGTAAGCTGAACCTGTTCGCCTTCAATTTCGACGATCAGGCGAAGCTTAACAATGATACCTCATACATCCCAACACTCGATTATCACTGGAAGGCGACCGGTGGCGGTGGTACTTTCGTGGTATCTCCCGGCAGTTCAGCAGCCCTCATTGATGGTAAGTTCTCGTACTCACGTTATAACATTGGCCTTCAGCAGGATGCTGAAGTAAACCCGCTTGACTCTACTCCACGCAGCAGCCAGATAGATGGCTTTGAAGCTGCTATAAACTTCTCCTATTTCCTTCCTAACTATAGCGAATTACGATATGGTGTTGAAGTAAGCGGTATACATACATCACTTAGCTATTATAGCTATCCGGGTGTCTCTACATTCGAAGACAGGCAGAGTACGCTTGCCGGTGTTTATATGATATTCCGTAAGAATTTTGACGGTAAATTTATCATTGAACCAAGTATTCGTCTCCAGTATTATTCAGAATTATCAAAGCTATCTCCTGAACCACGCTTAGGTCTTAAATACAACATCAATAACAACGTTCGTCTCAAAGCTTCAGGCGGTATCTACTCCCAAAATATCGTTACTACAAAGAGCGATCAGGATATCGTGAACCTATTTACCGGATTTCTGTTGAGCCCCGATCAGCAGATCAGAAACCAGAACGGACAAATAGTTAAATCAAATCTACAGACAGCGTACCATGCAGTAGGCGGTATAGAGGTTGATATAAAGCAAGTAGAGTTGAATTTCGAGCCTTGGTATAAATATTTTGGACAGATAGATGAGCTGAACAGGAACAAGCTCTATGTATCTGATCCGGACTTTGTTGCGGCTACAGGTACCGCTTACGGTGCTGACCTTTCTGCAAAGTATACCAACAAACGTGTTTACTTGTGGGCAGCATTAGGCTACGAGGATGTTACTTATACAAGCCTTGGCCCTAACAACCAGGTACAGACATATCCACCACCATTTGATACCCGTTTTAATATGAACCTTCTTGCCTCATATACAGCAGGCAAAAGGAACAACTGGGATTTTTCTGTAAGGTATAACATGCGCGCACCATTCCCTTTCACACAGACACAAGGTATCTATGAGCAGCAAAATGTGCAGCAAAATGGCATAGGCACCAACTACCTGCAGCAGAACGGTAACTATGGCATTATATATGCCAATGACATTAACGGCGGCCGCTTATCATATTACTACCGTATAGACGTTTCGATAAAAAGAAAATTCAGGCTAACAACAAAATCATCTATAGATGCTACGCTGGCCATAACCAATGTTACCGACAGAAACAATGTATTCTATGTTGATCGTCTTACAAATAAGATTGATTATCAACTTCCTTTATTCCCTAGCTTGAACATCACCTGGAATTTTTAATGTCACATATTGATGCTATCAAAACAAAAAAATATTGTACACAGGCTTGCCATTGCGGCAACCTGTGTACTTTCGGTTACAACAGCATCTTATGGCCAGATCTTATATCCTGATAGGCCGGCCAATCGCCCGTTAATACTGTTAGAAGAACAGTACCAACAAAATGAATATGCTGTCGCAGCACAGTCTGCACGACAATATTTACACTTACATACCAACGGTGCAGCCGATATGAAGGCTACTGATGCGGTCAAAGCCGAATATTATCTTTCGTTATCCTGCCTTAAAATGGGCTCGCCCGGTTGCGTAGATACTGCCATTGATGTGCTTGGGCATATAAGCAATACCACTTATAGAAATCGCATCTCTTTTGCGCTAGCTCAGTATTTTTTTCAGCACAACCAGTTAGTAGAGGCAATCAGTTATTACGAGGCTGCGGGTATCAGCAATCTAAGCAACAAGGAGATCATCGATGAAAAATTTGAACTTGCTTATTGTTATTTTAATAACCGGCAGTTCGAAAAAGCACAACCGCTTTTTGAATCAATGAAAGAGCTGGCAGATGGCAAGTACTACTATGCAGGTAATTATTATTATGGCTTGCTTGCCTATAATGAGAATAACTACAAAGATGCGCTTCAGAGTTTTGAACGTATACAGGATAACCGCGAGTACAAGGACATCGTTCCCTACTATATAGCGGAGATATATTATTACATGGGCAATAGAAAAAAAGCCCTTGAAGATGCAGAACGCCTGATACGCAGAAAAGACAAGCTATTTTACGATAACGAGTTACATCTCCTCGCAGCACAATGCCTGTTTGAAGACCAGCGCTATGGGGATGCGCTACCGTACTTTGAGAGTTTTTATGAGAACACTGCCAAAGTAAGAAAGGAAGATGTCTATGAAATGGCATACTGCTATTACAGGGTAAATGAATGGCAAAACGCTATTGATAAGTTCAAGCTACTGAGTAACACCAGAGATTCGTTGGGTCAGACATCCATGTACCTGCTTGGTGATTGTTATTTAAAGATATCAGACAAGCAAAGCGCACGCAATGCCTTTGGTATATGCTCTGATATGTCTTTCAATCCGGCTCAGCAAGAGGCATCTATGATGCTCGATGCAAAACTATCTTATGAGATGGGCTATAACGATGAGGCAGTACGCCAGCTATCCGCATTACTTACAGGCTTCCCAAATTCCGGTTACAGAGACGAGGCAAAAACATTATTATCTGAATTACTGATAAAGACAAACAACTATACACAGGCAATAGCGCAGATAAACGAGGTAGGTACTAAAGATGATGCTTACTGGCGTGTGTATCAAAAGGCTGCCTTTGGCTATGCCGTTCAGCAATTCGACAAAGGCGACCTCGATATGGCGGAAGATTATTTCACGCGCTCGCTGCAACGCCCTATAGATGTCGACTACGAAGCCGCTGCTTATTTCTGGAAAGGAGAGCTTGCCTACCGCATGCACAAATATGCGGAAACGATAAGCTTCTCTAACGAGTTCCTGAATAAGAAAACCGAAAAAGATGATTTACGCCGTGTAAGCCCACAGGCTACGCAGCAGCATGCCTACCTCAACATGGGTTATGCCGCAATGGAGAATAAGAATTACACGGAAGCGCAAAACTATTTCAGTCATGCACAGCAGGCCGATGATAAAACCTCGGGCAATATTGCAGTATTACGCGAGGCAGATGCGGTATTCATGATGAAGAATTACCCACGCGCCATCTCTTTATATGATAAGATAATAGCTGTGGAGGGTGATGATGCCGACTATGCCCGCTATCAGAAAAGTATATTGCTTGGCCTGGAAGGCAAAACAAATGATGAGATAACAATGCTACATTATCTTATCGATAAAAAGCCTGCATCCGCTTATCAGGGTTATGCATTGTATGAACTGGCGCTTGCCTATATAGAGACTAATAAATATCCGGAAGCTATCAATGCACTGTTGCCATTAACCGATTCAACTTCTGAGCGCAGCTTCGCACCGAAGGCATGGCTAAAGATCGGTTTCATACATCAGCAGCAAGGCGACAACGAAAAAGCGATCGATGCATACAAGCATGTCGTTGTCGGTTACCCTGCATCCGATGAGCGCCCTGTTGCACTCGATGCGCTAAAGAGCTTGTACATACAAAACAATCAGCCTGCAGCATATACAAAGCTATTGAAGGACAACAACCTCCCTTCTGCTGATAGCAGCGCTATTGATTCCACTTACTATTCCGCTGCCGAAACACAATACGCCAATGGCAAGTGGGACAACGCACAACTTGCACTCACCAATTATTTAAAGCAATACCCCAGTGGCATATTCGCCATTAAGGCACATTATTACAGGGCGGAAAGTAATTATCAGTTGAAAAATTATAAGGACGCACTATCAGATTACAGCATTGTACTCTCTAACGGGTGGAACGACTTCTCAGAGAATAGCGCCAACCGTGCGGCGACAATCTCTTATAATGACAAAGATTATGGCTCAGCAATAACTTATTATTCAAAGTTGCGCGACAATACTACCAGCAAACCATTACAGCAAGTTGCGTATAGCGGACTTATAAAAAGCAGCTTCAATGCGGGTAAATATACTGATGTCACCATGTATGCCGATTCATTATTTATGTCGCCAAGCGTACCGGCTGATCTGATGAATGAAGCGCAGTTGTACAAGGCACGTTCGCTACAGCATACAGATAAAGCCGATGATGCTCTTGCCATTTACACGCAACTTACCGACAATAAGAGTGGCGAGCTGGCGGCAGAAGCACACTATCATATAGCAGAGATATACCTGCAGCAGAACAAGACCAAAGAAGCCGAGACTGCTGCCAATGAGACCATCAAGCAATCTGCAGGATACGACTACTGGATAGTAAGTTCTTACATTTTGCTGTCTGATGTGCTGGTAAAAGAGAAAGACTACTTCAACGCAAAGGCTACTTTGCAGAGTGTTATAAAACATACCAAAATTGAGGAGTTGAAGGCCACAGCCACTAAAAAGCTGGAAGAGGTGAAGGAACTGGAAAAACAACATAGCAAACTATCAGAAGAATAATATTACAACATGCAAAAAAGCCTGACCATATTATCTCTGTTATTGATTACAGCATTCAGTGCTAAAGCGCAACATAGTGCCTCGCAGGATACTGTACTTAAAGGATCCAGCATTGAGGTGATACAATCTTACAAACCACAGGTAAAGCAGGCGCCCAAGCCAAAGCTTGTGCCCACCCTACCCCCTGTCGATACTACGCATCCAGTATTTAACTACGATGTGCCACAGCAAACGCTTAATTACACATATTCATCTGCTCCACTACGTCCTTTGGCGTTAGGTAAAGACACTGCCCGTTCGCCATTTCCTAATTACATAAAAGCTGGTGGTGGCAATATTTCTACTATCTACCTCGATGCAGGCATCGGTGAGTTTCAGGGTGCTGATTACGAAAGCTCCATACATCTGCACCATATCTCCCAAAAGAGCGATCTGCAATATCAGCAATCATCATTAAGTGGCATAGAGGCTGAGGGCACCCTACATAAACATGGTAACGATTGGCACGCAGGTATCGATGCTGAAAGGAACCAGTATAACTATTACGGTTACAACCATGATCTCAATACTTACAGCAAAGACTCTACCCGTCAGACTTACGCCAGCATCAAGGCTGTAATAGATATGAATCATGATGCAGATGCTGCAGACAAAGTGAGCTATCATCCATTGCTGTTTGGATCACTATACACGGCTAAATATAATATCAGGGAAACATCGCTTGGCGTTGCTGCGCCGTTCACCTACAACCTAGATACCTCTTTACAGGCAGAGGCGTCATTGAATGGTACTCTCACAGAATTAAACACAAGCGCGTTCACCATTCCTAATAATTTTATTCAACTGGCTCTTGGTTTAAACTTACATAAGGACGCTATCAGCGGCCATGTATTTCTCGACCCCACTATCGGAGCAGGCAACTCGGCCTACCTGCTCCCTGATATCCTTGCAAGCTATAAGATAAGTTCCGCCTTCAGGGTAAATATTGGTTGGCAGGCATTACTGCATCAGAACACATTACAGCAACTAACTACAGAAAATCCTTTTATCTATTTACTACCCGGCACATTATTAAGCAGTTACCAGGTACAGCAAAGTCGCAACGATGAAGTGTTCGCAAGCTTTGATGGTAGCCTTGGTCATCATTTTGTTTTTTCGGCAAAGGCTAGCTGGTGGAGCTATACCGCCCTGCCAGGGTTTCTTAATAGCATTACTGACCAGCGACAGATGTACACCACTTACGAGGATGTAAAAGCTACCTCTTTGCAGGCATCAGCTCGTTACCAGGTAGCAAATACCTTCTCTGTAGGCCTTAGCGGCACCTTCTATAACTTCTACAGCATTTCACAAGAGCACGTATGGCAGCAGCCTGATGCGCGCATAAAGGCGGATCTAATGATCAGGCCGATACAAAAGCTCACCGTTACAGGGTATTTGTCATTACTCGGTGGCATGTATGCGCAAAATAATATGGGTGACGCGGTGAAAATGAATACTATAGTAGATATAGGTGGCAATGCTGAATATAGCATCATTCCCCGCCTGTCGGCATTCCTGCAGGTTAATAATTTATTGGATAGTAAATACCAACGCTGGCAGGGTTACCAGGCTTACGGCCTGAATATATATGCCGGTTTAAGGCTTAAATTTTAAACATATTCTTAAGGAAATTCAACTTTCCTTATCTTACACCTGAATTTTATTGACAGTAATGGATATCGCGAAATACATAGGGCAGTTTTTATTAAAGAATCACTTTTGCTACATACATGGCCTCGGCAATATGGAGCTTAGAAAGTTACCTGCAACTTACGACAACAAGACGTTGCAGTCACCTTCTTACGAGGTGGTGGTAACAATGGGTGGCTCTATCGATGATAACCTTGCGAATTTCATTGCTACTAACGAACAGATAAGTATTTCAAAAGCTGCAAATGCCCTTCGCGATTATAGCATACAGGCACGTGCCGACCTTGCAGAAGGTAAGGACGTAGTAATACCCGGCATAGGTAAGTATGTGGAAACAAATGGCCGTATTCGCTTTGTTACAGATGCTAATTTCAGCTTCACACCTGCCGGACTGCCTACTATAAAGAATAGCAAGCAGCTCGAAGAAAAGAACGCAAAACCGATACATACGCCATCATATCCGGCCCCACACAAAGCAGATTCTGTTAACTGGAGCCGCGTGATACTGATAATAATATTGCTCATCATTCTTGGTGGCGGCGCATACGGCATCTATTACATGATGAACAATCAGAAAGAAAAGAAACAAGAGGCCGCGGCTACGATACCTGTCCCAGTAAAAGGTACTGTTGTCACTCAGCCAATAGCAGCCGATACTACTCATGTAACAAAGGACTCATCAGCGCAGGCTACACAACCTGCAGCAGCCGCAGGTACTGATGCTGTTTCCTCTTATAAAATTATCATTGGCGACTATACTACCCGTGCTAAGGCCGACAAACGTCTGCATACACTTACAACAAACGGTAACCACGTAGAAATGGTGGCAAAAGATTCTACCAACTTTATGATACTGGCTACTGTGAACTGTAAAGCTATCGACACCGTTCACGTAAAAGATTCCCTGAAAGCATTATTCGGTTATAAGAATGTAATGCTGTACAAATAAAAGAATATACAAAAGCAAAACTAATAACCCCGGCCTGAAGGCTGGGGTTTATCATTTATACAACAGGCGTGCAAAGCTTTTGTGCGTCTCGGTGCCCTTTGTAGTTAAATTACTTAATCAATCTTACTTCGTATCTATCTGCAGCAGCTTCTCCAGCACAACATAAGTAATGGGGCATACAGTTACATTCTTCAGCGTTAGCCCCACCCGCTTTACTAGTACATCTTCATCGGTGTACGGATAGCGTCTGCAGTCACTCGGCCTATCCTCATAAATATCACAGGTATTGTCTGCGGCAAGAAAAGCACAAGGCATTTGTCGCAACACATAATCGCCCTCGTTATCTAATCTTAAGAATTGCTCAACCAGCGCGCCCTCTTTTATATTTAGCCGCTTGGCTATTCGCTTTATATCCGGTTGCTTAAAGCGTGGCGAGTGGTTCTTGCAGCAGTTGGCACATTGCAGGCAGTCTATCTGCTCAAAGGCTTCATCATGCAATTCCGGCAGGGCCTTAAGTATCTTGTTCTTATTGCCTTTTTCTAAAAGTCGTTTATAAGCCTTTTGGTGCTCTTTCGACTCATCGTGCCATTGCTCAGGTATCATAAGGTCATCTTATCCATAATACGCTCCAGGTCCTCATCACTATAGAACTCTATCACTATGCTGCCCTTACCTGTCTTCTTCCTGTCCAGTTTTACCCGCGTAGAAAAAAGCGATGCCATATTATCTTCTATACGTTTATAAGCCGGTGGCAACTTTGATATTGGTGTTGATGACTTCGCAGGATTGCGCTCATTAGCCATATCCTTTACAAGCTGTTCCACCTGCCTTACAGACAATCCTTTTTGTATCACTTCGCGGAATACATACAATTGCTGATCTACAAGCTCCAGCCCTATTATAGCACGGGCATGGCCCATACTCAGGCTGCCATCGCGCACTGCTTTTTGTATATCAGGTGGCAGCTTCACCATACGCAGGTAATTGGCTACTGTGCTGCGTTCTTTCTTCATACGTTCCGCCACTTGTTCCTGTGTCAGATCGCATTCGTCCATCAATCGTTTGTAGCTAAATGCAATTTCCATTGCGTTCAGGTTCTCGCGTTGCAGGTTCTCAATCAATGCCATTTCCAGCATTTCCTGGTCGTCAGCGGTGCGTATATAAGCAGGTATATCTTTCAGGCCGGCCATCTTAGAGGCGCGCCATCTGCGCTCTCCCGATATGATCTGGTATTTATTTTGCCCCACCTTCACCAGCGTTATAGGCTGTATGATGTCATGCAGCTTTATACTTTCAGAAAGCTCATTAAGTGCCTGCTGATCAAAATCGGTACGTGGCTGTTTAGGGTTTATTTCTATCTGGTCTACGGATATGCGTGTAGTACCCGCAGTACTCTGGCCCGACACAGCAGGCACACCTTCGTTCGATGATTTTACTTCATCGTCTATCGTATCCAGCAAAGCGCGGATGCCTTTACCTAATGCACTCTTTTTATTGGTCTGCGCCATGCTCATCAGTTTCAAATATTTTGTCCTCGTTCTTTATCTTAGTAAGGTTGTTTTTCTGCAATATTTCTTTCGCCAGATTCAGATAGTTCACTGCGCCTGTGCTCTCAGCATCATACAACAGTGCTGGCATACCGAAGCTCGGCGCCTCACCCAGTCTTGTATTCCTGTGAATGATGGTATTGAACACAAGCTCATTAAAATGGTTCTTTATTTCTTCTACCACCTGGTTCGATAAGCGCAGGCGCCCGTCATACATCGTCATCAGTATACCTTCTATTTTCAAGTCGGTATTAATGCGCGTCTGCACTATTTTTATCGTGTTCAGTAGTTTGCCAAGCCCTTCCAATGCAAAGTATTCACACTGCACAGGTATTGCCACACTGTTTGCCGCGGTCAGTGCATTCACCGTTATAAGACCCAGCGATGGCGAGCAATCAATGATGATGAAATCATACTCTTCCAAGTGTGGCTCTAATGCCTTGCGCATCACATATTCACGACTCGGGTGATTAATGAGTTCTATCTCCGCACCCACAAGATCCAGGTGCGATGGCAGAAGGCTCAGGTTAGGTGTTTCTGTTTCCAATATCACCTGCGATGCGGGCGTGTCGTTCACCATACAGTCATACAAGCTTAACTGTATGTTCTTCAGGTCAAAGCCATTACCTGTGGTGCTGTTTGCCTGCGGATCTGCATCTACAAGCAGCGTTTTATATTCCAGTACGGCAAGGCTTGCCGCAAGGTTTATCGCTGTTGTGGTCTTTCCTACCCCACCTTTCTGATTCGCTATTGCTATTATTTTAGCCATACATCAACCCCCTCAGGGATCATTTATATTTAAATAAGATTTATTATTCTTTGCGGTTACAGCCCATACATTTTGCAACCATTGTTGCATACAAATGCAGACATAAAACGCATTACTCGTTACTTATCAGCAATATAAATATTGATATATTTTTATAATTGCAAAATATTTGTAGCGGATAGCGTAAAAATACAAAAATTGCAGCACGCCCTCAATTTAAAAGACGGAATGTGAATAAATAATCCTTTCCTACTTTTGGTTATGCACTCTTTTAGCGTTTCAGGCAATTTTATCGATATTTTTCAAAGGCGTATCTATCCCGCTGTTGTTTCTGTAAAAGATGGCAAAATTGCTGCCATCACAGAGAATAACGACGTCTACACACAATACATCCTCCCAGGCTTTGTAGATGCCCATGTGCATATCGAAAGCTCTATGCTTGTGCCTACGGAGTTTGCACGGCTGGCGGTAGTGCATGGCACGGTAGCCACCGTATCAGACCCGCACGAAATTGCCAATGTAAACGGCATAGATGGCGTGCAGTACATGGTCGACAATAGTAAACTATCGCCTTTCAAATTCTTTTTTGGCGCACCATCGTGCGTACCGGCAACTGCATTTGAGACTGCCGGCGCGACGCTCGATGCCAATGCTGTCGCTACATTACTGTCAAGTCCTGATATATGGTATCTGTCAGAGATGATGAACTATCCCGGTGTGCTGCATCACGATAAAGAAGTAATGGCAAAGATCGCTGCTGCGCAAAAGAATAATAAACCCGTTGATGGTCATGCGCCCGGCCTGCGAGGTGATGTAGCTGCGCAATATGCATCCGCCGGTATCTCTACCGATCACGAATGTTTCACACTCGATGAAGCGCTCGATAAAATAAAGGCGAGTATGCACATCCTCATTCGCGAAGGCAGTGCTGCAAAAAACTATGAAGCACTCGCGGAACTATTAAAACTTCATCCCGAAAAAGTAATGTTCTGCAGTGATGATAAACATCCCGACGAGCTGGTACTGCATCACATCAACGAAACCGTAAAACGCTCATTGAAAAAGGGCTACGACTTGTTCGACGTATTGCGGGCGGCATCATTACATCCGGTCGCACATTACAAATTACCTGTTGGGCTATTACGCATCAACGACCCCGCCGACTTTATCATCATCAATAACACTGATGACTTCGATATCCTCGAAACATATATCGACGGCGCATTGGTTGCACAAAACGGGAAAACATTATTGTCACGCAATACTGTCAGCCTAATAAATAATTTCAAAGCACACCCAAAGAATATAAGCGACTTCAAAATAAAAGCAACAAAAGCCGAAGCAACCATCCGCGTGATTGAAGCCATAGAAGGCCAGTTAGTCACGAATGAATTACAGCTGCCCGCTAAAATAGAAGATGGTTATTTTGTTAGCGATACAGCAAATGATGTACTGAAATTAGCCGTCGTGAATCGTTACGAAACAGATGCAAACCCTGCGCTGGCTTTCATCAAAAACTTTGGCCTTACACACGGCGCTATAGCCTCAACAGTAGGCCACGACTGCCACAATATTATTGCTGTTGGTGTTGATGACGCATCTATATGTGCAGCTGTAAATGCACTCATAGAAAACAAGGGCGGTATAGCTGTCGCCAAAAATGAAAATGATGTAACTACAATGCCGCTACCTGTTGCGGGATTAATGTCTGTAAACGATGGCTATAATGTTGCCACAGAGTATTCCACTATCGACAAAAAAGCAAAGGAGCTTGGCACTACACTTCATTCACCATTTATGACACTATCATTCATGGCATTGCTTGTTATTCCTTCTTTAAAGCTTAGCGATAAAGGCCTTTTCAATGGATCTGCCTTTCAATTTACATCAGTAGAAGTATAAGGGGATATTTAGACAACACAGCAAAACTCACGCAAAAACGTCTATTTCATTCGTAGCAATCAAACATGGCAATGCCACACGCTTCCGTGTGGCATTGTTGTAAAATACTATCGAAACTAAAATTTAATTCTTATACGCCTTCAGCGCGGCTTCCAGGCAATCCATGGCGGCGTTTATATCCGCCTCATTCAGCACATAAGCCAAGCGCACCTCATTTTTACCCTTGCCAAGCGTAGCATAGAAGCCCGCAGCAGGAGCCATCATTACCGTTTGGCCATTATGAGAAAAATCTTCAAGCAGCCATTGGCAAAATTTTTCACTGTCGTCAACAGGTAGTTGTGCCATAGCATAGAAGGCACCTCCCGGTAACGGGCACTTTACACCATCCATTGCCTGCAGGCGCTTTACCAGCAGGTCGCGGCGCTTAGTATATTCATCATGCACTTCTTTGAAATAATCAGCAGGCAGGTCCACTGCCGCCTCGCCAAGTATCTGCGCAAAAGATGGCGGGCTGAGCCTCGCCTGTGCAAATTTCATAGCAGCATCCAGCACCTGTTGATTGCGTGTCACAAATGCACCTATTCGGCCACCGCATGCGCTGTAGCGCTTCGATATGGTATCGAGCAGTATGGCGTTCTCTTCAAGGCCCGGCATCGACATTACAGATATGTGCTTGCGGTCATCGTAACAAAACTCACGATAAGCCTCATCGCTGAACAGGAACAGGTCATGCTTCAGGCATATATCCTTTAACACATTCAGCTCGTCCTGGCTATATAAATAACCCGTTGGGTTATTAGGATTGCATATCATTATCGCCTTAGTACGTGGCGTTACTGCTTTCTGAAAAGCATCTATTGATGGCAATGAAAATCCGTCTTCTATACCTGATGGTATAGGTACTACCTTCACGCCTGCACTCGTAGAGAAGCCATTATAATTTGCATAAAATGGCTCCGGTATTATTATTTCATCTCCCGGATCAAGGCAGCTCATTACCGCGAATACGATCGCTTCCGATCCGCCGGTTGTTACGATTATCTGGTTAGACGTTACATCTATGTCATTACGTTTATAATATTCCACCAATTTTTTGCGGTAGCTTTCAAAGCCCGGGCTGGGACTGTATTCCAGCACCTTCATGTGGGTATTGCGCACAGCATCCAGTATCGATGGTGGTGTTTCTATATCGGGCTGGCCGATGTTCAAATGGTAGACCTTAGTTCCTCTTTTTTTAGCGGCATCTGCGTACGGTACAAGTTTGCGTATAGGCGATGGTGGCATCATAGAGCCACGATGTGATATTACAGGCATGCCGTAAAATTAAGGCAAATTATTTCTTCCCCGCAATCCCTTTAATAAATAACTGATAACCTACCCCACCATACATACTGTTCACCGCATTCGATCGTACATAGCAGTCCCGTACAAAGTCACCATTTATGCCTTCTGTATTAATATACTCGATCACGAAACCCTTCTTACCAGGCAGTATGGGCGTATGCGTCCACTCTGCATTACCGCATGCGCAGCCGTTCAGTACGTCTGTTATCAACAGCGGCTCATCACCAACGTTTATGAATTCAAATTTATGTTGTACCTCCCGGCCCTTACTTATTATACCAGCATTATAGCACGTAGTGCTGTCCGTAAACTTCAGCGCAGCACCCCGGTGCGCTATAGACGCTTGTTTCCCTTGTGCATAAGATACATATGGCAGGCAACCGATACACAGAATAAAAAGCAGGACTCTCATCTCCGCTAAGATAATACACAACACCCGATATATATCAATAAAAAAGGCTGCCTGTACGGGCAACCTTTTTTTCTATTCTTGTTGGTTGTATTATTTGGTCTCTACTGTTCCTTTTATGTAGATCGTGTAGCGCTTCTCACCATTGGGCGTTATAGCGTTTGACTGTATGTACACTTCCTTTGTAAAAGGGCCGGGATGATCTTTTGTATGATAGCCTACCTTTATCTTGCCTGTTTTGCCCGGCAATATCGGTTGCTTATCCCATTCAGGAGTAGTACAGCTGCATGATGGATGCGCATCTTGTATGATAAGCGGCTGATTTCCCGTGTTTGTGAATACGAAATCATAAGTTACATCATCACCCATTGGTACCTTACCAAAGTCATGTGTATCACCTGTAGAAAACTTGAATTGCGCGCCGTTTACTTTGGCCTGCGCGTTTGCCTTGATCCCAAAACCTGCCGCCAGTAACAATACGGCTACAAATATCTTCTTCATAATCTTCTTTTATTAAAACAGACCGCTGACAACAACCTTATAGTTTGGTGTCAGCGGTCGTTTTGATTATTATTTAACTTTTTGCGCTATTAATTAAGACTTCTTAGGGGCCGGAGGTGTAGCCGCAGGCTTATCTGCAACCTTCACAGTACCGGTGATGTGCAAAGTATAAGTGCTTGGCTCAGCATTCGATTTGATGAATACTTCCTTATGTATAGGGCCCGGGCGTCCTTGAGTGTTATACTTTACAGTGATCTCTGATTTTTTACCAGGCAATACCGGCTCTTTAGAAAAGCTAGGTACTGTGCAACCGCATGAACCATGAGCTTCCTGTATGATCAATGGCTTGTTACCATCGTTTTTGAATTCAAACTTGTACTCCGCTACTGGTCCTTCCGGTACTTCGCCGAAATCGTGCGTATCACCTTTCTTAAATTTGAACTTAGGCGCGTCCGGATCCGGAGCTGCTGCTGGTGCCGGTGTACCTTTCACTGCAGTTTGTGGTGCAGCTACTGTTTGTTTTGCAGCAGGTGTAGCCGTAGCTGCAGGTTTATTAGCCTGAGCATAAAGCGATGCTGTACCCAGTGATAAGCAGAACAGAGTAATAAATACTTTTTTCATAAATTGTTTTGTTTACTAGAATAAAAAGTGAAGAATAAATTAATTGGTTTTTATCATTGAGTTATTCTCAGGTACTGATGTCGCAGGGGCTTTTTCCACTGTGCCTTTGATAGTCAATATTTTTATACCTGCATTAGAGGTAACTGTGATAGACTTTGTAAAGGCATTAGGGCGGCCTTTTGTGTTGTAGGTAACATGTATATTACCCGTTGCACCGGGTGCTACCGGCTCTTTAGAAAAGCTTGGTACCGTACAGCCACATGATGGCTGAGCCTTGCTGATAATTATTGGCTCCTTGCCCTCGTTCTTAAAGCTAAAGTCGAAATCGGCGGTAGGGCCTTCTGGTACTGTACCAAAATCATGCGAATCAACGGTGAAGGCCATGTCCGCAACTTTAAGCGTAGTAGCCGGTGTCGTTGTTGCAGCAGCCTTTTTGTCTTGAGCAAGTGTTACAGACGCCGACAATAATATTACGCCTAACGAAAGAAGAATTTTTTTCATTTTGTATCTATTATTTATAGTTGTTTATAGTAGAGAGAAATCAAATTTAGTACCAAAATTTGAGATTTCTACCTTATTCTTGTTAAAAACCTTTAAAACCAACAAGTATTGTAATTTTATAGCTTCTTAATTAATATGCCTGACTTCGAAAAAGATATAAAAGAATCTATTATAATTCTTAAAAACGGTGGAACTATCCTTTATCCTACCGATACTGTATGGGGCCTTGGGTGCGACGCACTAAATACACACGCCATCCAGAAGATCTATAATATTAAGCACCGACCTAAAGAGAAAAGCATGATCGTGTTGCTGGCAGATGCAAGGGATATATTACAATACGTTGCCGCCCCGCCACCCGATATCATTTCTATCGTCGAAAATTTTAACCGGCCTACCACGGTTATATATAATAGTGGAGTCAATGTACCCGAGGACCTTTTATCTGCAGATGGTAGCATAGCCATACGGGTAATTGATGAACCATTTTGCAAAGCCCTCATAAAAAGATTTGGGGCTCCTATCGTTTCTACCTCTGCAAACATAAGCGGGCAACCAACACCTGCAACTTACAAAATGGTAGGCAACGAGATAATAAATGCAGTAGACTATACCGTGTCTTATCGTAATGATGATGATACTATTCATCAACCATCGCGCATTGTGCGTATTAATGATGAAGAAGAATTAACAATACTCAGGCCTTAACCAAATTAGCTTATCAACATCCTATCTTTGCAGCCGAATGGACATTAAGTGTACACCGCAAGAGCTTAATTTATTTGAACATATTGCCAAAGCAGCGACACAGATGAATGTAAGCTGCTACCTGGTAGGTGGTTTTGTGCGCGATAAAATAATGGGTCGGCCCACAAAGGACGCTGACATCGTATGTACGGGTGATGGCATAGAACTGGCACACTCCGTAGCCGCTACTTTTTCACCAAAGCCACAGGTAAATTTCTTTAAAAATTTTGGTACGGCGCAGTTTCGCTTAAATGGTTTTGATGTAGAGTTCGTAGGCGCTCGTAAAGAATCTTACAGGAGTGATTCCAGGAAACCGGAAGTAGAGCCCGGCACAATAGAGGATGACCAGAAACGCCGAGACCTTACCATAAACGCAATGGCCATAAGCTTAAACAAAGCTGACTATGGCAAGCTCACTGACCCTTTTAACGGGCTCTATGACCTGCAAAACAAACTTATCCGCACACCCCTTGAACCTGATATAACTTTCTCTGACGACCCATTGCGTATGATGCGCGCAATACGGTTTGCAGCACAGCTTGGCTTTACCATACCAGAGGATATTTTTGAAGCAATAGGCAGGAATAAAGAACGTATAAAAATAGTATCACAAGAGCGCATCACAGATGAGTTCAATAAAATAATGCTCACTGCCAAGCCATCTATCGGGCTTGATCTTTTATTCAGGAGCGGATTGCTACATGAGTTTTTCCCGCAATTCACAGCGCTCTCGGGTGTGGAGATAATTGAGGGTAAGGGGCATAAGGACAACTTCTACCACACACTACAGGTTATAGATAATACTGCCAGCAAGAGCAATGACCTGTGGTTGCGATGGGCCGCATTACTGCACGACATTGGTAAGCCAGCCACCAAACGCTTTGAAGATGGCCACGGGTGGACGTTTCACGGTCATGAGGTAGTTGGTGAAAAAATGACGCCACGTATTTTTCGCCAGTTGAAGTTACCGCAGAATGAAAAGATGAAGTATGTGGCAAAGCTAGTGCTCCTGCATCTACGCCCCATAAGCCTTACCAAAGAAGACATCACAGACTCGGCGATGCGCCGCCTGCTATTTGACGCCGGCGAGGAACTCGACGACCTGATGATACTTTGCGAAAGCGATATAACATCAAAGAACAAACAGAAAGTAAAACGCTACCTTGAAAATTTTGAGCTGGTAAAACAGCGTCTTAAAGAAGTAGAGGAAAGCGATAAGATACGCAACTGGCAACCACCTATCAGTGGTGATGAGATCATGGCCATGTTTGGCCTTACACCATCGCGCGAGGTAGGTGTGCTGAAAACAACAGTACGCGAAGCCATACTGGATGGCCTTATACCTAATGAATATAATGCAGCCCGCGATCTGCTACTAAAAAAAGCTGAAGAGCTAAACCTAAAACCGGTATAAACACCATCATAGGTATTGCAACTTATTACTTACGACTAATAATTACCACATGAACACCCGCCAGCTTTTTCAGCAACATGTAGCACAAACGTCGCCCGCACCGGTGGGTATAGAAATAGTGCATGCTGAAGGAAATTACCTGACGGATGCAACCGGCAAAAAATATCTGGACCTGATAGGCGGTATTAGCGTTTGTAATATTGGCCACAGACACCCTGCAGTAGTTGAGGCCATAAAAAAACAAGCGGATGAATACCTGCACGTAATGGTATATGGCGAGTTGGTACAAAGCCCGCAAGTGCAGTATGCAGCGTTGCTGGCAAAACACTTACCACCTGATCTTGATTGTGTTTACTTCACAAACTCAGGTGCTGAGGCCACGGAAGGCGCATTAAAGCTGGCACGCCGATATACCGGTCGCACTGAGATCATCAGTTGCAATAACGCATACCATGGCAATACGCTTGGTGCCCTCAGCGTGATGGGTGATGAATATTGGCGCAATGCATTCAGGCCATTGATGCCCGGAGTAAGCCGGTACGACTACAATTCGCAGGCGCTTATTGATGGTATTACAGACCAGACTGCCTGTGTGCTTATTGAAACAATACAAGGCGAAGCGGGCGTTGTAGCTCCACAGCAAGAATGGCTGCAGCAGCTCCGAGCTAAGTGCACAGCAACAGGAACATTGCTCATCTTTGATGAGATACAATGCGGCTTCGGGCGTACGGGTAAACTATGGGGTTTTGAATACTATAATATTATCCCTGATGTTGTGCTATTAGGCAAGGCACTTGGAGGTGGCATGCCGTTAGGGGCTTTTGTTTCATCTAATACCATGATGCAGGTATTTACAAATAATCCTGTGCTTGGGCACATCACTACGTTTGGCGGCCACCCTGTATGCTGTGCTGCCGGCATGGCAGGTATGCAAGCATTACTCGAAGAAAAGATGATAGACGGAGTTGCAGAAAAAGAGCAACTTTTCCACACACTACTACAGCATCATGATATAAAAGAAGTACGAAGTAAGGGACTACTAATTGCTGTGCAGTTACAAAGCCCTGACCAGGTTGCGCAAACATTGCAGCGTTGCCTGGCACGTGGGCTGTTCTCTGACTGGTTTCTTTTTGCACCCGACTGTATACGTATAGCCCCCCCGCTTACTATCACTTACGGGGAGATCACTTCAGCCTGCGCTATATTACTTTCCTGTCTGTAAAAAATAAGGCGGAATATATCCGCCTTAAAATATGCTGACTTAAAAAGAAATTATTGCATTATTATATTGTGTGCTATACCATTTACCGTTAAAGTTGCCTGAGCATCACAGTTGCCAACACCAAAGTCTATAATAGATGTACTGCCATCTATAAGCGTGTATTTTACAATACCCTTCTCTATCCAGCGGCAGCCAACAGAAGTAACTAATGATTGTGTAATATCTGCACTTATTACGCTGTGATCTGCTCTTGTAATAGTACTGTGCCCTGTAAGCTGATAAGAATCATCCGTACAATCGCCAAGAGTTGTGAACCCCGTTACCCATGTGCGTGTACGTGCACAATTCCAACTAATAAGACCTGCGCTGTCGGCAAGCTCTATATACCCACTTGTAGTGATGCTGAAATATGGTTGGCCGTAAAGATTGTTACCCATATTTGTAATGATCTTACTACCCAGTAATTGATTATCGTTGTGGTAAAACTTATTGAATGTAATTGTATGTACAGAGCCAGCATCTCTGTACTTTGTATCTTTTGAATAGGTTACAGTCACGGCCCCTCTTCTCGAAACACCATCCTTACCCAAGATATCAGTCGGCCCAAAGTCAACACTGACGATATTATCGATAGTATCATTGACCACCTTAGGGTACGTGGCTGTGGTTCTGTAAGTAGAAAGACCACCACCTGTTACAGTTGCCGCCGCTTCATCAACTATGCTTTGCGCATCATCAAATGATTTTTCAAGCAGTACATGATCCGATGTATAAGAATAATTGTTAGCGCTGTTACTATTGCTTTTGCTGCACGATGCCGCGAAAATGAACGCTGATACTGTTACAACCGCGGTACTTAATGATAGTAGAACTTTTGATCTCATAATTATGTTATTTGTTACTGGCACACATTAAGCATTGCCGACGCATAAAAATATACAAATTATATTAAAAACGCTACGCAATATAGTTTCATTCATCAACCTAAAAAACAAAGACGGGGAAAATCCCGTCTTTGCAATTAAAAATCATCAAAAAAGGATATTACAATGTTATCTCGTACGTATGTATACCAATGGTAAGGGTAGCATGAGCGTCGCATGTACCTGAACCAAAATCAACTGTGCGTATGATACCTGCCGGGCCTACAATATTAAGAATACCGGATTCTATGTACGGACAGTCAAAAGCAATTTGCAATGGGGTAGCTGCAGCAACGCTCATACTGTATTGATGGCCATCTGCGCGTACCAGTGTATCAGTGCCGCTTATTGAATAAGAGTCATCCATCCTCGTAGCGGTAGTATAACCTGTAAGCCATGTACGAATGCGTATGCCTCTCCACGTTATAATACCGCCGGTGGTGGTCAATGAATCATTGACGGTAACTGTATAATATATTTGTCCGCTGCTGTTTAAGCCGTTGTTATAAACAATCTTGCTACCGGATAGCTTATTATCATTTACATAGTAGTTGTTGTACGTAATGGTATGTATACTCAGCGCGTCTTTATAATGGCCAGTATACGTGACAATGATCATGCCTCTGTGGGTTCTGCCGGCACTGTCTGTGCAATCTGTAGAGCCAAAATCTATCGTTAATACATGCGGTGATACAACTGTATCATTAGTAATAACCGGTGTACAGTCCCCACCAGATGTGATCCGGAAGTTAGTGCCTGTAGCGCTGATAGAAGCCTTATCCGCTATAGCGATAACATCATTACTGTTCTGCTCCATCTTATTGTTGTCAGAAGCATAACCCGTATCTTCCGGAGTGCTGGTATCGCTATCCTTTTTGTGGCAAGATGCCATAAAGACAAATACGGATAATGTTATTAGCGCAGTGCTTAAACAAAGTAAAAATTTAGTTTTATGCATAGCTGATGTTTTTATTTTTTTGCATATCTAAGACTTGTCGATGTGTAGGAGGTTTAAGACCATATAAAATAAACTCGTTTACTATCTTAAAGGCAATATAATAGGGCATTGCAGCAAAAAATATTACTTTTGAAGCCAATTTTACTCTATAATATATGCAATTAGCCATAATTGGTACAGGATATGTAGGTTTGGTAACAGGTACCTGCTTCGCGGAAACAGGTAATAATGTGACCTGTATAGATATAAATGAAGATAAGATAAAGCAATTAAAAGCAGGCAAATCACCTATTTATGAGCCTGGATTAGATATTTTGCTGGAGCGGAACATAAAGGAAAAAAGGCTTCAATTCACAACGTCATTATCAGAAGGAATAAAGGGTGCTAAGTGCATTTTCCTTGCCTTGCCTACCCCGCCGGGAAAAGATGGCTCAGCAGACCTGCAATATGTACTGGATGTGGCAAAACAATTAAGTACCATCATCACCAGTTACACGGTTATTGTGAATAAGAGCACAGTGCCAGTAGGCACAGCTGAAAAAGTGGCTGAAGTACTATCCCAACACCTTGATAAAAGCCTGTTTGATGTAGTGTCAAATCCTGAATTTCTGCGCGAGGGCGTAGCAGTAGAGGATTTTCTGAAACCCGACCGTGTGGTTATAGGCACAACATCTGATAAAGCAAGAAAAGTAATGGACGAGCTCTACCAGCCATATGTAAGGCAGGGCAACCCGATATACTTTATGGATGAGCGGTCATCTGAAATGACAAAATATGCCGCTAATTCGTACCTGGCAATGCGTATATCCTTCATGAACGAGATGGCCAACCTGTGCGAAAAGACAGGTGCAAACGTAGACTGGGTGCGCGTGGGTATAGGTGCTGATTCACGTATCGGAAAGCGCTTCCTGTTCCCCGGTGTGGGATATGGCGGCAGCTGCTTCCCTAAGGATGTACAGGCACTTGCGCAGACCGCACGCGAAATGGATTATGATTTTCAGCTGGTGAATACAGTTATGAAGGTCAACGACCGACAGAAACTGATACTGGGACGTAAAATAAAAGACTACTTCGGCAGCGACCTCTCGGGATTTACATTCGCGGTATGGGGCCTTGCATTTAAGCCGGAGACCGATGATATACGTGACGCACCATCGTTAGACCTTGTAAGAGAGCTTACTGCGGCAGGCGCGCGCGTACAAGTATTTGACCCGGAGGCAATGAACAATGTGAAGAAGATAATGGGAGACAAACTCGTTTATGCTACCGGGCAGTATGAGGCACTGGAAGGTGCAGACGCCCTGATCATTGTTACAGAATGGAGCGAGTTCAGAAACCCGAATTTTGAGCAGATGTATGACCTGCTGAAACACCCCGCAATATTTGACGGACGTAATGTATACGCGATGGAAAAGATGCAGGAGCTGAGTTTTTATTACGAAAGCATAGGTCGTAACATAGTACACAAACATGTACGTGATACACTGAACATACCTCTTACTCCGATCGTGCGCGATCGCGGAGGACTGGATTAGACTTTAATTTGCTGATCATCTTTTAGTTGATCGGTTTAAGCTTATAAAATAATTATGGCAAAACGTATATTAATAGCAGGCGCAGCCGGTTTTTTGGGCTCGCATCTTTGTGATAGATTCCTGAAAGAAGGCTACCATGTGATAGGCATGGACAACCTGTTGACTGGCAACATAAAAAACATCGAACATCTTTTTCCTGTTCCTGAATTTGAGTTCTATCATCACGATATCACCAAGTTCGTACATGTGCCCGGTAATATAGATTACATACTACACTTCGCATCACCGGCCAGCCCTATCGACTATCTTAAAATGCCGATACAGACATTGAAAGTGGGCGCACTGGGCACACATAACCTGCTGGGTCTTGCAAAGTCTAAGGGAGCACGTATACTGGTGGCATCAACATCAGAAGTATATGGCGACCCGCTGGTGCACCCACAGAAGGAAGAGTACTGGGGTAATGTGAACCCTATAGGCCCGCGTGGTGTATATGATGAAGCTAAGCGCTTTATGGAAAGCATTACGATGGCTTACCACACCTTTCACCAACTGGAAACAAGGATCATACGCATATTTAATACTTACGGACCACGTATGCGCCTCGATGATGGCCGTGCACTACCTACATTCATGAGTCAGGCACTGCGTGGTGAAGATGTAACAGTATATGGCGATGGCTCACAAACACGCTCTTTCTGCTACGTAGATGATCTTGTTGACGGCATTTACAGACTACTGTTATCGGACTACTCAAGCCCTGTAAACATTGGTAACCCTGTGGAAATAACGCTGCAATACTTTGCAGAAGAAGTACTAAAGCTTACGGGCTCAAAATCTAAAATAGTTTATGAGCCGCTACCACAGGATGATCCTAAGCAACGCCAGCCCGATATTACCAAGGCTAAAGAACTGCTGGGATGGGAACCAAAGGTAGACCGTGCTGAGGGACTAAAGAGGACCCTGGAATATTTTAAGCTACACATCTAAATCTTACATAAATGCAACACCCTCGGCTCTTCTGGCCGAGGGTGTTGCATTTATATTACGTCGCTGTTATAGCAGATCGCCGCAGTAAATATTATAGCATTGCTCTTTGCATTATGCGCTGTGCTTCATTTCGGCCATTACCTTATCAATATCTACACCTAATCCTTTTGCCACGGCCATACCAAGGTTTGCATTTGCCCTGAAGAAGTGACATAGCTGGCGATTGATAATTACATCTTTCTTTTCACCTGCAATGCCACTCATTGCACCAACGATATTGCCCACGAGGTTATGACGATCATAATCGTTCATTGCTTTAGTGAATAGCAAGCCAGGCTGTGAAAAATGGTCATTCTCACCATCGCCATTCCTATCGTACCAGTCTGCGACAAGACTATCTAACGGCATAGCGGGCTCTTTGTAATTATTGTCGAGCTGAATATCATCAAAGCTGTTTGGGAAATAATTTGGTGCATCTTCTCCGTTACCATCTATGCGCATGTGGCCATCGCGTTCATAATTATTTACCATGTACGGGCATTTGTTAACCGGTATTTGCTCATAATTGGCACCAAGACGATAACGATGTGCATCGGGGTACGATAATAAGCGGCCTTGTAACATTTTATCGGGAGAGTAGCTGATACCATCTACCACATGGGCAGGCGCAAACGCCGACTGCTCTACCTGGGCAAAATAATTTTTAGGCACTTCATTTAGCTCCAACTCACCCACATCTATTAGTGGAAAATCAGCATGAGGCCACACCTTTGTAAGATCGAAGGGATTGAACGGCGTTTCTTTTGCCTGCTCACGTGTCATCACCTGTATCTTCATTTCCCACTTAGGAAAGTCCTTTCTATCGATAGCATCAATAAGATCGCGCTGCGCGAAATCGGGATCGTGTCCCTTCATTGCAGCTGCATCATCATTCGTAAAATTCTTTATGCCCTGCTTGTTCTTAAAATGAAATTTCACCCAAACAGATTCGTTCTTATCATTTATCATAGAGAACGTGTGGCTACCAAAACCATCCATGTGGCGATAACCATGCGGTGTACCTCTATCGCTCATAAGAATCAATACCTGATGCAGACTCTCTGGATTAAGGCTCCAGAAATCCCACATCATGGTAGGGCTTTTGCAGTTCGTGCGCGGGTCTCGCTTTTGTGTATGTATAAAATCGCTGAACTTTTTAGGATCCTTCACGAAGAATACGGGTGTGTTGTTACCTACTAAATCCCAGTTGCCATCTTCGGTATAAAACTTGATGGCAAAACCACGTGGATCCCTTTCTGTATCGGCACTACCTTTTTCTCCACCTACCGTACTAAAGCGCAGCAGCAGTTTTGTTTGCTTGCCTATCTTGTTAAATATCTTTGCCTTGCTGTATTTAGAGATATCATGCGTAACGGTAAACGTACCAAACGCGCCTGTGCCTTTGGCATGCACTACACGCTCAGGTATGCGCTCGCGGTTAAAGTGCGCCATTTTTTCGTGCAAGATAAAATCCTGCAACAATAACGGACCACGACTACCGATACTCATGGAGTTCTCGTTCTCGACATACGGAATGCCTGAGGCGGTCGTTAATCTCTTCACCTGATCTTTGTTATCAGCCATAGCAGTTAGTTTTTATTACTTACAAAGCTGTAAAATATTAAACTTAAAGGCGACAGAATAATTGAATTGGTGAATAGGGAAATTCTATTGGGCTACTTATCAAAATTTATCTTTCCTATCCAGACAAAATCTGTGTCTAAATAATTAAAGCTTCCGTAGCCTAACTCTATCCTAACTTGGTTTCTGTATGCAACTAAAAGCGTCATTAAATTATCTTTAAATCCATACCCTTTCTTTTCAGGGTTCATTATTTTGGTAAATAGATTTAAAGTTTCAGAACTATCACACGTTAAAAGTAAGTCATCATGGCAAGCACGAACCTCTTCAATTGAAGCATTTTGTTTTGTAATTATTTTTCCTGGTATATCTATATGCGAAAAATAAGCGTCTATTATTTTTAGAGATTGTAGCAGTGCTTTGTATTTTGTCTGATGTTTTTCTTTACCAATATCCTGATTCTTTTGAATTTCAGCTTTTACAGAATCAACTTTTTGCGTTATTTCCGCAATATCTTGTTTGGTGGCCAAATTCGTGCTTTTTGTGCCAAAATAATTAATAGCAAATATGGATGCACCATTGCATATTGCTATAATTAAAATAATACACCACAATGGCATTTTGCTGCTCTTTAACCTTTCTGATAAGATATCTTCCATTATACTACTGTTAACTTTAAAGGTAATTAATATTTCATTGCATAAAAAGGCCGTACATTTGTAAGGTAAACTTACAAGTTTACCTGTTTATATGGAGCAAACATATTCTAACCTACAACTGGCGAGTGACCTTAGAGTGGTGGTAACACGACTTGTAAAGAAGATGCGCAATAAAACGACAACGGGTGATACATTATCGCTAACAGAGCGGTCAACGATAAAGCGACTGGATGAATATCAACAATTGCTACCAAGCGAACTGGCGGCTATGGAGAAGATAACCACACAGTCTATGTCGCAGATACTGAATCATTTGCTGGAGTTGGGGCTTATAACACGTACCGCATCTGAAACGGATAAGCGAAAGGTAATTATAGCACTATCGAAACAGGGGCAGGATATTTTACATAAAGCGAGGAATGAGCGGGATGAGTGGCTAGGTAAGGCGATAGCAGAAGCGTGTACGGTGAAGGAACAGGAGGTAATGAGAAAGGCTTTGATATCGCTGGCGAAGGTGGTGGAGGTGGATTGATAGTTCTCGTTATGTTGCGTTGGCCTGCCTTATAATTTGAACGGTATTTTATAGTGATGGAGAAGATAAGAAAGACATTATGAGTATAAGTACATTTCGGGCGTTTAAGAATTATAATTACAGGTTGTATTTTGTAGGGCAATCGGTATCATTGATAGGTACCTGGATGCAGAAGACAGCAGTGAGTTGGGTGGTGTATGCCCTGACGGGATCGAAGGTGATGCTGGGCGTAACGCTGTTTGCCACGATGTTCCCTTCTTTTCTTTTATCGTTCATAGGTGGTGTGGCATCGGACAGGTATGACCGTTATAAATTGCTGCTGCTGACACAAGTATTATCGTTGGTGCAAGCAGTATTGCTTACAGCGGTTATATATTTTAAGCACTACAACATCTGGGAGATATTGTCGCTGAGCGTAATGCTGGGTATTATCAATGCATTTGATGTGCCTGCACGGCAATCGCTGGTATATGAAATGGTAGCGGATAAAAAAGATCTGCCCAATGCCCTGGCACTAAACTCATCAATGGTAAATTTATCGAGGTTAATAGGTCCGGCGATAGCCGGTATAGCCATAGAGAAACTAGGCGAGGACGTATGCTTCGGGCTTAACGCGCTGAGTTTTGTAGCAGTAATTATTTCATTGCTGATGATGAAACTACCAAAGTATATACCGAAAATAAAAACTAAGAATGTACTTGGCGAGCTAAAAGAAGGCCTGGTGTATGTAAAGAACACACCATCGATAGCGTTCGTAATAGGCATGCTGGCGATCATCAGCCTTTTCGTATTGCCTTATACTACACTTATAGCAGTGTATGCAAAGGATATATTTCATGGCACGGCATCGACCTTTGGTATCATAGATAGCGCGATAGGGCTGGGTGCATTCTCGGGCGCAATATTCCTTGCGTCATTAAAACCCGGTACCGATCTGCGGTGGATACTGGCTATCAACACATTTGTTTTCGGGATAGGGTTGGTATTATTCTCGCATGAAACGTATTATCCACTTGCACTCATATTCGCTACGGTTGGCGCCTTTGGGATGATGTCGCAGATAACCATCAGCAATACACTGATACAAACAACAGTAGACCCATCAATGCGCGGCAGGGTGATAAGCCTGTATGCTATGGCATTCTTTGGCATGCAGCCGCTTGGTGGGCTTATAGTTGGGTTTATGTCGCAACACATAGGCGTGCAGAATACCGTAATGAGTGAAGGTATAGTGGCTATAATGATAGGTATGCTGCATGTAAATTTTTTAAGAAGACGCAGGCGCAGAAAGATAGCGCTGCAAGTACCGGAAGAACCAAAGATAGAAGTGGCAATACAAGCATAATTTTTTCTCACTAATAAAACAAACAAAAGTAATGGTAACAGTAATTGACAAGAAGACCGCACTAGTTTTGATAGACTTGCAGAAAGGTATCACCAGTTTACCAACAGCACATGACATGAAAGACGTAGTGGCAAACTGCGCAAAGCTTGTTGCGGCTTTCCGTAAAGCAGGACAGCCTGTCGTGATTGTAAATGTAAACCCTATGGGTGCAAAATGGCTGACAACAAGGAAAGAACCGGCGCCTGCATTCCCTGCGCCCGGCGCAGACTGGTTGGAAATTGTGCCCGAAATAGAAACACAGCCGGGTGACATCTTTATCACAAAGCATACATGGGGTGCATTCTTTGAAACGGCTCTTGAAGCAGAACTAAAGAAAAGAGATGTGACAGGGATAGTGATAGGTGGTGTGTCCACCAGCATAGGCGTAGAGGGAACAGCAAGGGAAGCCAGCGTACTTGGTTACAATCTGGCCTTCGCCACGGATGCAATGACGGATATGCACGGAGAAGCTCATGACAGGAGCCTCAAGTTTATCTTCCCAAGAATGGGAGAGACAGACACAACAGACAATATTATTGGAAAGCTGTAAGGTTATCGGCCATCATGCGCTTTATCTCATCAGTGCATAGATTGCCAATACTACCCTCGTGTGTATGATGCAAGTCGCCGGTGAAAGAGAATGTACCGTTCTCCACTTCATTGGCGACTTGCTTATATGCATCCCTGAAAGGAACACCACTATTCGTTAATGCATTGACCTGCTCTACAGTAAAAAGATATTTATACTTATCGTCATTGAGAATGTTATCCTTCACAATTATATGCTCTAGCATAAGCGAGGTCATCTGCAGGCAAGCCTTCATATCTTCAATAGCAGGAAACAGAATCTCTTTTGTGAGCTGCATATCGCGGTGATAGCCGGATGGCAGGTTGTTAATGAGTAGGGTGAGCTCATTTGGAGTAGCCTGAATACGATTGCACTTGCCACGTACCAACTCAAAAACATCGGGATTTTTTTTGTGCGGCATGATGCTGCTGCCTGTAGTAAGTGCATCGGGGAAGGTGATGAAACCAAAATTCTGATTCATATACTGGCATACATCCATACTGAAACGCGATAGCGTAGCAGCGATGCTGCTTAAGGCAACAGCAACATAACGCTCCGTTTTACCACGGCTCATCTGTGCATACACACTGTTATAATGCAGTGAGCCAAAGTTAAGCTGTTGTGTAGTAAACGTCCTATCGAGGGGGAAAGAAGAACCATACCCTGCCCCGCTGCCTAGTGGATTTTTATTAGCCATCTTATAGGCAGTGCCAAGTAATGAAACATCATCGACTAAACTCTCGGCATAAGCACCAAACCACAAGCCAAAAGATGATGGCATTGCAAGTTGCAGATGTGTATACCCAGGAAGCAATTTCTCTTTATGCTGTTCACTTAATTGTTGCAGTGTATTGAACAGAGACACAACAAAATCTTTAATAAGCAATATTTCGGCACGGAGATATAGTTTTATATCTACAGCTACCTGGTCGTTACGGCTACGGCCACTGTGTATTTTCTTACCGGCATCACCCAGCTCCTCTGTAAGCATTATCTCTATCTGCGAATGAATGTCTTCAACATCATCACGAAGTAAAAAATCTCCCTGCTGTATATCTTCCAATATTTTTCCAAGCTCTTTCTTTATGAGCTCATATTCATCATTTGGCAAAAGGCCCACCTTTGCGAGCATGGCTGTGTGCGCCAGAGAGCCCTGTACATCATACGGCGCAAGAAGCATATCGAACTCCCTATCGCGACCAACAGTAAACTGCTGCACCTTGTCTGATATTACTGTATTATTTTTTTGCCAGAGTTTCATAATAATTCATTTAACAGCTTAATGTATATATCTATGCCCTGCCTTATATCATCGAGAAAAACAAACTCATCGGCCATATGGCTACGGGCGGAATCACCAGGGCCTATCTTTACAGATGAAAATGGCATCAATGCTTTATCAGACATAGTAGCAGAGCCATAGGTCTTTAAACCTAGCCCTAATCCTGCTTTAACGATGGGATGAGCAACATCAATAGATGTAGAGCGCAGGCGCGTACTGCGGGGCTTTACATCACACGCTATATGTTCTTGTATGATTTGCAATACCTGTTCGTGTGTATAACATTCATTAATGCGTACATCGACCGTAAAAGTGCAGGTAGCAGGCACTACATTGTGCTGTGTGCCGGCGTTGATAACTGTAACACTCATTTTTACAGGGCCGAGCAGTGACGAAATTTCAGGGAAAGTAAATGAGTTAAACCATTGTATATCTTTCAATGCTTTGTAGATGGCATTATCACCCTCTTCACGTGCGGCATGGCCCGATGCTCCGAGTGCAGTACAATCAAGCACCATTAATCCTTTCTCTGCAATGGCCATATCCATACAGGTTGGCTCACCAACAATAGCAAAATCTATATTGCCCAACTTTGGCAATAAAGCTTCGATGCCGTTAATGCCGGATATTTCTTCTTCCGCACTTGCGGCTAAAATGACATTGTATTTAAGGTCTTTCTTATCGTAGAAATATAAAAAGGTCGCGATCAATGATACGAGGCAGCCCCCTGCATCATTACTACCGAGGCCAAATAATTTACCATCTCGCTCAAAAGCCAGGAAGGGAGTATTTGTGTAATCACTATTTGGCTTTACCGTATCGTGATGAGAGTTCAGCAGTATGGTAGGTTTTGCCTTATCAAAGTGCTTATTAACCGCCCATACATTATTCATTAGCCGGTCTGTGCGGATATTCTTTGCATTAAAGAATGAGCTTATGATAGACGCAGTGCCACTCTCCTCTTTGCTGAATGAAGGCGTAGGAATGAGCTGCTTCAGCAGGCCGAGCGCATCGTTGTATAATGTTGTTATTTGTTGTTCCGCTACCTGATACATGTGCCTGCTTTGCCTGAAATGATAACCTGCAGATCGTCTGCATGGCCTATAAATACTTTTTCCACACCTTGAGAAATGGCAGTTAATGCATTCTCGAGTTTTGGCAACATGCCACCACTTACGATATTATTCTTTTTCAGCCCATCCATATCCTGTTGTGATATGCTGCCTATGACTGAGTTATCGTCATCAGGATCAGACAGTACGCCCCGCTTTTCAAAACAATAAATGAGCTGTACTGTCATGTGCTTTGCCATAGCTTTTGCGAGTTCTTGCGCAATGGTGTCTGCATTTGTATTTAGCATGCCACCTTGCTCATCGTGTGTGAGGGGCGCAAATACAGGCACCAGGCCTAATAATATAAGATTATGCAGCAGCTCACTATTTATATTCGCGCTGTTTATATCTCCCACGAAGCCGTAATCAACTTCTTTTACGGGACGCTTGACAGCAGGTAAAAAATTACCATCAGCACCGGTAAGACCAATTGCATTACAGTTGTGCGTCTGCAAGTCGGCAACAATATTTTTATTAATAAGCCCGCCATAAACCATTGTTACAAGGCTCAGTGTTTCTTCATCGGTGACACGACGGCCATTTACATAGTTCGGCTCAAGTCCTAATTTCTTACCAAGATCAGTGGCTATCTTCCCACCGCCATGTACCAATATCTTATGGCCGGGAAGGGCCGAAAAGTTCTTTAGAAAAAAAGCCAGCTTCGTTATATCATCAATAATGTTACCACCTATCTTAACAACTGTGAGCTGCATACGTGTTAATTTAGATTGTTTAGAATCTCTGCGAGAACGGCCTGTGCCGCACATACCCTATTCTTAGCCTGTAAGCTTACCACACTGTTTGTACCATCTAATATCTCATCACTTAACTCTACATTCCTTCTTACAGGGAGGCAGTGCATTACTTTCGCATTGTTTGTGAGATGCAGGTGCTCGTTAGTAAGCATCCAGTCGGCATCATTGTTTATTACTTTGCCGTAGTCTGTGTAAGAACTCCAGTTCTTTACGTAAACAAAGTCTGCGTCTTTCAACGCTTTTGCCTGATCATATTCAACTGTAGCGCCGTTTGTAAACTTTGCATCAAGATCATAATGCTCCGGGTGAGTGATTGTAAAATCCGCATTACCCCATGCATTTATCCATTGAGCAAAGGAGTTAGCTACACACTGAGGAATAGGTTTTATATGCGGCGCCCAAGTAAGAACGATCTTTGGCTTGCGCGCTTCTTTAAATGTTTCTTTTATAGTAATAATATCTGTAAGGCTTTGCAACGGGTGCAGGGTAGCACTTTCAAGGTTTACAACAGGCACACCAGAATATTTAACTATCTGGCTGATGAACAGTTCGCTATAATCATCTTGCTTATTAACAAGCGAAGGAAATGTACGCACACAAAGCATATCGAAATAAGAGCCAAGGATAGGGGCGGCATCTTTTATATGCTCCACCGTATCACCACTCATTATAGCGCCCTCTTCAAACTCCAGTTTCCAGCCTTCCTTATCGATGTTAAAAACGATGGCATCCATACCCAGATTTGCGGCAGCTACTTGCGTACTAAGGCGCGTACGCATACTCGGGTTAAGGAACAGCAGACCAATACGCTTACCTGCACCAAGCGTTTTATCTTTAAATGGTGCGGCCTTGTACATCATGGCTTTTTGTACAAGGGCGTTTATATCAGTAACATCATCAACAGAGATAAATTTTTTCACGGCTGTGCAGTTAATTATTGTTATCTAATTCTTCCTTAATAGCATTGATAAGCATGTCTGCCTCTTTCTTTTGGATATTTAGAGCAGGCAATAACCTTATAACATTGGGCTTTGCCTCTCCTGTAAATATATAGTGCTCTGTTAACAGTTTTTTACGCAAGCCAGCATGTTCTTCCGGCACATCAAATCCTATCATTAATCCGCGGCCACGCACATTCTTTAATTGAGGTATTTTTTTAAGCTCTGCCGTCAGGTAATCACCTATGGCTAAAGCATTTTCCATCAGGTTATCCTGCTGCATAACTTCAAGCACCGCAAGGCCGGCTGCGCAAGCAAGATGATTACCGCCGAAGGTGGTGCCAAGCAAGGAGTGTTTCGCCTTTATGTGTGGCGCTATGATAATGCCTGCAATAGGGAACCCATTACCCATGCCCTTTGCCATAGTATATATATCGGCATTGACACCTGCGTGGTCGTGCGAAAAGAATTGCCCCGTACGGCCATAACCGCATTGTACACTATCCGCTATATATACCGCACCATGCTCATCGCAGAGTGTTCGTATCGTTTGTAAAAATTCATCGCTTGCTACATTTATCCCACCTACACCTTGTATGCCTTCTGTAATTACCACAGCAACTTCATTGCCATGCTCTTTAAAGTAAGCAGCTAATGCCTCTGTATTATTAAATTCGAGGAATACAATATTGTCTGTCTCATTAACCGGAGCAACTATTGAAGGGGTATCGGTAGCGGCAACTGCCAATGATGTACGGCCATGGAACGCTTTAGAAAATGCAACGATCTTCTTACGGCCTGTATGGAAAGAAGCCAGCTTCATGGCATTCTCATTTGCTTCAGCGCCTGAATTACACAAGAACAGCTGGTAGTCGTCTTTGCCGGACATTTTGCCGAGCAGTGCCGCCAGCTCTTGTTGCAGCGGTATCTTTATAGAATTAGAATAGAAGCCTATCTTATTCAGCTGCTCTGTGAGGCGCGCTACATAGTGCGGATGAGTATGGCCTATGGAAATAACAGCATGGCCTCCGTAGAGGTCAAGATATTTAAGACCTTCGTTGTCCCATACATAAGAGCCGCTCCCTTTTACTATAGTAATATCATTTACAGGGTAGACATCAAATAAATTCATCGTAATCAGTTTTTAAAATGAGCTTGCTTTAAAGCGTAATCCTTCATCTTCTTTTAATCCAAACATCAAATTCATATTCTGCACGGCCTGGCCGGATGCACCTTTCAGCAGGTTATCTATCGCTGAATGAATAATGAGATTGCCATCTACCTTCTCCATGTGTATAAGGCATTTATTGGTATTTACAACCTGTTTCAGGTCTATCATCTCTTTGCTAACGTGCGTAAACATTGCATCAGTATAATATTGTTTATAGAGCTGGTATGCCTCTTCAATACTCACATCACTCTGTGTATACGAGGTGACATATATACCTCTTGTAAAGTCGCCACGCCATGGGATAAAATTAAGTGGCTTATGAGCAGGCTGTAAAGATGTTATAGATTGCATTATCTCATTAAGGTGCTGATGCGCCAATGACTTATATGCCTGTATATTGTTTGCACGCCATGAGAAGTGTGATGTTTCCTGTAGCTTCTGGCCTGCGCCGGTAGAACCGGTAATACCCGTAGTATGTACTTCATTTAATATTCCGAGACCTGCCAATGGCAAAACACCAAGCTGTATTGCCGTGGCAAAACAACCGGGGTTTGCGATATTATCAGCTACAATTATCCCTTTCTTATTCAGTTCCGGCAACCCATAGACAAACTTTCTATCATCGATCGTAGCGGTAGCGGACAGCCTAAAGTCTTGCGACAGATCGATGATTTTTACAGCACTTTTTATCTTGTTGTTTTGTAAAAACACCTTGGCTTCGCCATGGCCAACACAGAGAAACAATACATCCACATCATCATTTATCTCTGATGCAAAAACTATATCCGTTTCGCCGAGCAGGTCGCCATGTACCTTATGCAGTGGTTGACCAGCATTGCTACGGCTATGTACAAAAACTACATCTACAGAGGGATGGTTAAGCAGTATCCGCAGCAGCTCACCACCTGTATAGCCTGCACCACCAATTATACCGGCCTTTATTTTTTTACTATTATTCATGGACGCGGTTTAATTTATCCTTATTTACAGAATGGTAGATACCTACCTGGTTGCCAAATATTTTAGCAAAGCCTTTTACGTCATCGCCAGTCCAGCTATTGTTCATCTCCCCATAAGAACCGAATTTATTGTTCATAAGATCGTGGTCACTTTCTATACCATTGATTATGAACCTGTGCGGCATAAGCGTTACAAATACTTTCCCGGTTACTGTTACCTGTGTATCCTCAAGAAATTTCTCAATGTTGCGCATAGTCGGGTCAAGCATCATGCCTTCATGCAGCCAGTTGCCATACCATGTACTCAATTGATCTTTCCAATACAGTTGCCATTTTGTAAGCGTATGCTTTTCGAGCAGGTGATGCGCTTTGATGATAACAATCGGAGCAGCAGCTTCAAAGCCCACTCTACCCTTTATACCAATGATAGTATCACCCACATGTATCTCGCGACCTATACCATAAGGCTGCGCAATAGATTGCAAATATTGTATAGCCTCTACTGGGTGAGCAAATATTTTACCATCCACACCGCTTAATTCACCCATCTCAAAGAGCAGCTCTACCTGGCGCTCTTCCGTCTGTGATATCTGGGTAGGCCATGCGCTTTCAGGAAGGTATTCTTTGCTGGTGAGTGTTTCTTTACCGCCTACAGATGTACCCCACAAGCCTTTGTTTATGCTGTATTGTGCTTTTGCGAAGTTCATGTCCACACCGTGCTCTTTGAGAAATTCTATCTCCTGATCGCGGCTAAGGCGCATATCGCGTATAGGCGTTATAACACCGACATTGGGTATCATACCCTGAAACACCATATCGAAACGCACCTGATCGTTACCCGCACCCGTGCTGCCATGTGCCACATAATCAGCATTTATCTCTTTAGCGTACTCCGCTACCGCTATGGCTTGTACCATACGCTCCGCACTTACACTTAAAGGATAAACAGCGTTCTTTAGCACGTTACCAAATATCAGGTATCTGATGCAACTGCTATAATATGCTTTTGTTACGTCGACCACTTTAAATGAGGCAACACCCAGTTCGTAAGCTCTTGTCTCTATATTTTTCAGCTCTTCATCAGAGAAGCCCCCGGTCTGGATGGTAACTGCATGTACTTCAAGCGCTTTTATCTTAGACAAATATATGGCGCAGTATGTAGTATCGAGCCCTCCGCTGTATGCTAAAACAACCTTGTTCATTATAAGTTCTTTAATCAGTGATTATGAAAAAATATTGTGGCAAAGAAACCTTGCAGCGCAATTACGAATTGCTTCCTTTTGAAGTTCTTTAGAAAGCGTAGCTGTTTGGAGTGTAGTAAGCGCTCGTACAGTTTTTCTTTCTTCTTAAATGATGAAGCTGTTTCTTCGGGTGTGTAATGATCCAGCGGGTCGTACAGCATTGCAGTGCAGAGACAGTTCTTCCTTTCTTTGCTCATTAATATGTCGTAATTGACACAACTCTTACACCCCTGCCAGAAAGCATCATCCTGCGTAAGCTCTGAATATGTAACGGGTTCATAACCCAGGTCGCTGTTGATCTTCATAACAGCAAGGCCTGTTGTTAAACCAAAAACCTTTGCATCAGGGTATTTAGCACGGCTCAGCTCAAATATCTTCTTTTTAATGAGCTTGGCCAATCCGCCCTTTCTATAATTGGGCGATACTATAAGGCCGGAATTAGCAACATACTGCTCGTGCCCCCAGCACTCTATATAGCAAAAGCCCGCCCAATTACCTTCGGGCGAAAAAGCAATAACGGCTTTCCCTTCTGTCATTTTCAGCTTGAGGTAATCTGGTGAGCGCTTTGCAATACCTGTACCACGGGCCTTTGCAGACTCTTCCATCTCCACACATATCTGTTCGGCAAAACCAGTATGAGAACTATCTGCCACCAACACTTTAAAATCCTGATCCATTTATCCTTAAAAAAATTAAAATAATAAGAATGTCCATGCTGCGAACATGGAATAACGAGGCGTTATATTGACACAGGTAAACGCTTTAAGTTTAAACCTCTACCAAACTATAACATTGTGTAAACACGTGTTAGTATCAACGTCGGACGGGGAAAGACATGTACTTGTATAAAAAAACTGTCCGTTCAGGAGCAGCAAAAAAACCAGTACCTGTATGCGCGAGCATACAAACACTATCCGGTGATATTAAGGAGGTTTTTTTCATCTCTTTTAATTCGAGCAAATAATTTGAAACGCAAAGGTATATATATTTTCAGATAGAAAATGATGCACGATGTTAAATTTATGATATTGATATCAGGAATGAAAAATAGAACGTTTTACGTTACCCTCAAGCAGCTTCATTTACCCAGGATAAGCGCACCACAATAAATTGATCTGTATCCTCTATCGCTTCACAAATTTCTGCGAGTGTCCGCCGTTTGTCCTTATAAAATAAACACCTGCAGGCAGCTCTGAAACGTTTATTTTGACTACGTGAGCATCGTATACACCCTCCTGTACTTTATAACCGTAACTATTATAAATATCAACTTTAGTTATCAGCTGTTTTGCTTCGATAGACAATACACCAGTGGCCGGATTAGGAAAAATATGGATAGCATTGGTTGCGTAAAAAGCAGCGATGGAAGCACAATCGGTTACTTTAATTTCCAGTTCACGTTGAATAGTGCTTATGAGTACACCACTCCGCCATTCATGACAGCAAATAGTGAATATATACTGGCCGGCGGCACTAGGTGTGCCCGTAAGCATACCGGTAGCGGCATTTATAGCTAACGGTACAGCACACGTAACAGGGTTATGGTATGTAAGCGGCGCAATAAATGCTACTGTATCAAACGGCGGTGGTATAGGTAAAGGCTTTGCATCTGCGTCATTGCCGCCCGTATAGGTCTGGCATATCTCGTAACTAAGGGAATCCCCATCAACATCAGTCGCAGACATATCCATCAAAAATGCGGAATCAACAGGTAATACTGTGGGCGTAAAATCTACAAATACAGCACTGTTATTTTGGTCGGCAACACCCGATGGTGGTATGTGAAAACAGTAGCTGATGCCGAGCATTTCAGACCCGGTAACGTTTACCGACCCGCCATTCATACAGCAGCGCTGGTACGTAATATTATAGCCTGTACTACTTGCCGGTAAATAATAGTCCTTAACAAACGTACGGCGCGATATGGACACCGGCACCAGCGAATCGATAGCCAGGCATGGACCATCATAGTCAGTTGTTAATATAGCTGCAGACATCGACGATAAACTGTCCATTGCTACCCTGTTTCCAAGCCCATCAAATACCGCGATAAACGCAGGGTTATCCTCTTCTATAGCTGTTGGGTCTCCATCTATGAGATCCTGATATATATTGAGCATTACCCGGTAATGATAAATACCTGCACTGTCGCCAATAAACACATAAGAGCCATCTACACCGGTGAGGTGGGATGCCCTAGCTGATACAGAGGCAACAAATAATACAACAAGTGTAATTAAAGAAAGGAATAGATTTTTTCTCATCGGATGAGGATATAGTGCAAGCTAAAGATAATATAATCCTATCTACACAAAAGCCTTATAATACTTATTATAAGTGCTTTAACTTTTAAAGTGCCACTCCTGTGTCCAGCGTTTTAAAATATAATCCTCCAGCTTTGGTATTATATCATCAGGATGATTGCTATTATGCGCTCCGTGCTGATAAGCCACGTCTTTTGTTGGTTTCAGCAGTTTTCGTTCGTGAAGATGGTTAGCACTGCAAAAATGTGACACAGGGCCCCACAAATGCCGCCAAAATGATTCGGTCACTCCCCTTGTTAAATACACATTTTTAATTGTAGGGTGCCGCTTTAATAATTGTACGATGTCTATAAAAGTGAAGTCTTCGAAATTGTGTTCAATTGCATCATCAGAGAAACCACCCAGCATTTTATTATGCCCTTTATTTTCCGGGTCGGCATCATCTATCGAGCTTATGAGATCTGTAATAGCTATCTGCTTATCATGGCAAAAGCTTTTCCATGCGGCGGGACCTGCGTTTATAAGTGACGTTTCGCCATACAGCCGAGGTAAAATATCCCAGAAATAGTTATTTTCAGTTCGCCCATAAAACCACCCAGCAGTATTGCTCGCAGGCCAGGCCGGGTTGAACGTACCTACAATTAAAGTAGCAGGCGCAAAATCTATCTTTTCAAGATGGAGGTAACGCTGAAATTTATGATCACACGGCATATCATAAATACAAAAAAGCCTCGCAATAGCGAGGCTTTTTCTGTGGAAGCACACGGGTTCGAACCGCGGACCCTCTGCTTGTAAGGCAGATGCTCTGAACCAGCTGAGCTATGCTTCCTTCCTTTTAAGGGACTGCAAAGATAAGCGTCATTTTTATTCTGCCAAATCCTTTTTCAAAAAAATTCTTTTACAATGTGTTTTAGCCTTTAAACAAGTCCGCCATACCCTGAATGGATATGGCGGACATTAAAGTATAGATTTAAGATTAAGCGCTTATTGTTGGATTACCTTTCTTTCTTGCAGTAAACAGGTACATGAAAAAATGCAGTACCGCAAAACCGATAGAGAAGTAAACCAGTATATCGTCGTTGTTCTCAGGAGTTGATGAGCTATGGTGCAGCAATGCAACAATGATCAGTATTACTACCAGCGCTATACCCGTTATGGATACAGTACGATAACTTCTTTGATTGAAGTCGCCCTTATTAAGATTACTGCGCTTCATACCATAGAACAGGTATACATCAAGGCCTATCATCATCCACACTATAAGTCTTATCCATGTATCGAGTGGTAGAAATACCATCATAAACAGGCAAACACCTACACCAAGTATAGGGATAAGCGGTACCAGTGGTGTTCTAAACGCACGCGGAGCCTCCGGCATTTTTTTCCGCATGATCATTACCCCTATACACACAAGTATAAAGGCAAATAACGTACCTATACTGGTCATCTCACCCACAACCCTTGATGGAACAAATGCGGCGAAAATGCTTACGAAGAGCATAAATAAGAAGTTATTCTTTGCAGGAGTTTTAAACTTACTATGCAAACGCGAGAAAACAGATGGTAGCAAGCCGTCTTTACTCATGGAGAAGAATACACGCGACTGCCCCATAAGCATCACTAATATCACAGAAGAATATCCTCCGAGAATAGCTATGATAATAGCTTTGTTGAGCCATGGATAATCCGGCTGAATTACGCCATTCGCGCCCATTTTACCCATATGATCTATAGCCACGGCTACCGGTGCTATACCATCTTTACCCGCAAATTGCTGATAATTCGATACACCTGTCATCACATGCGCAAAAAGTATGTATAGTACAGTGCATATAGCAAGCGATAGCAATATGCCTATTGGCATGTCGCGCTTAGGGTTTTTAGCCTCCTGCGCAGCTGTAGACACAGCATCAAAACCTATATAGGCAAAAAACACAATAGCCGCAGCCCTGATGATCCCACTAAATCCAAATACACCAAACTCACCTTTATTGGGCGGTACATAAGGATGGTAATTCTCCGGATGTATATATTGCCAGCCCAGCGCAATAAATATAAGTACCACACAGACTTTTACCGCTACGATAATACCATTTACGAATGCAGACTCTTTAGTACCCTTTATAAGCAGTAAAGACATAAGAATAATAATGAGTACCGCCGGCAGGTTAATTATACCGCCATCAAAAGGAGAAAGGGTAAACTCAGGCCCGAGATGGATATTAAAGTAGTCAAGAAACTTCACAAGATAGCGTGACCAACTTATTGATACAGTGGCCGCACCAACAGCATATTCCAGTACAAGATCCCAACCTATTATCCATGCTATAAATTCGCCCATAGTAGCGTAAGAATAAGTATACGCACTGCCGGCCACAGGTATCATAGAAGCAAACTCTGCATAACAAAGTCCGGCAAATGCACAACCCAGTGCTGCTACAACAAATGATATGGTGATGGCAGGTCCAGCATTATTGGCTGCTGCCCCTCCGGTAATAGAGAATAGCCCGGCACCTATTATAGCACCAATACCTAATGCTACCAGAGAGGTAGCGCTCAATGTTTTCTTAAGCCCTTTATCAGAATCGGCTGCTTCTGCAAAAAGTATACTTAAAGGTTTTCTTTTAAATAAGCCCATGTTATAGTGTATGTGTCAGTAAAAGGCTAAGATAATAGATAAATGACAGCATTGGGCAAATTAGGTGGGTGAAAATCAAATATCACAAATACATAAAGTGTTATTTAAATTAAAAAACTACCGCCAATATTCTATCTCACAATATTTTGCAGTAGGTTTGGCGCATGATTTTTAAGTTCCCCGTGTTGCGCATTGCAATGCTTGTCCTTTTTTCTTTTTTTGCTTTTAAGACAATAGCACAACCTATTCTGCCGGCGATTGCGGGAACTTCGGAGCGTGGCGTGGTAATACTTACATGGAATTGCCAGTATAATGGTATAAAGTCCATTGCCGTACAGCGCTCAGCAGATAGTATACACAACTTTCACACAGTGGGTTATGTAAAAGGACTCGATAAAGGCATTCAGGCATTTGTAGATGGCCACCCAAGTCCGGGAAAAAACTTTTACCAATTGTACATCGTATTCAGCTCAGACCTTACATGGAATAGTAATACACTGAAACTTACAATAGACAGTTCAGAACTGATCAATGATGAGCTGGTATTACCGCCAAACGATTCATTGCAGAAGTTTCTCATCACCAATAACCTTAAAAAGAACCGCTCACATTCCGGTATTGTTATCAATATAGATACATCTGCCAATGGCGACGGGAAACCACTGACAGCGGAAGAAATGGTGGCCAATGCCGTACTGGATGGCGCATCGGGAACAATGAAAACATCTGCCGGTGCAGGGCCGGGTACCTCAAGGCAAAAGATCTCCATCTCGTTTGTAGAAGACCCTAACGAGGTAAACCCATATACCTTCATTAAAGCAAGGTTCATTTATACAGACCCGCTCACAGGCCACATAAATATGGTACTGCCTGATGATGTAAAAGCACATCATTACTCCGTAAAATTCTATGATCTGGCCAAAAACCAAGTATTGGAAGTGCCAAAGATAGATGCGCCAAAGATCATTATTGATAAGAGAAATTTTGAGCGAAAAGGGGTGTACAAGTTCATACTTGTAAAAGATCTGCGCGAGCTGGAAACAGGTTATATAAGCATCTATTAATAATAATACTACACTTTATTAAAGCCATCAACCTCCTGGGGTTGTAACATCTGTGCCCATTCAGGGCCAAGGTGTAATTGAGCGCCTACAAACAGCTTCATCATGTTTACCATTTCTTCGGCATCCCACGAATAAACACCACGTGCGAAAAATATTTTTTCGCGTCCATGCTCAAAGTATAAGTTACCCTCGTGATGCAGGCTCTGTATCACATGCTCCTGCGTATCAAACCCGAAATAGTCAAAGCACTTACCTTTAAGCGGATGGTCTGTTTTTACGGGTATACCTGAATAGTGCAGCATGCCTATATGTTGCCATTCATAATGGCGTGTATGCCTACGAAACAATGTGCTTCTGATGATACTTAGCTGTTGTTTGTCGAGCATAAGGCGCTCGCTGGAAAGGATACGGGATAAGAACCTTGCTGATGCTAAAAAATACAAAAGAGCGGCGCCGATGCCGGAGATAATGTGTGTGATGCTTGCTGAAAACGGTAAGGATTGCAACAAAAACAGGGTAGCCATGCCCGTAGTGAAGGTGAACTCCGCGATAAATAAAGCCCGTATACGGTTATCCATTCGTCGCCCAAGCTTAATGAGCAGGTGGTCATTACCCCAATAATATGTAATGGACGGCTTTTTCAATTGTATTTATACGGTTTCTGGCATTGTGTCTGTAATCACTTCTGCATTAAAAACCGTACCAAACTCATGCCTCAACCTATCTTTCACCTCCTGCTCATCTATTATTTGGCCTAATTCCTTCTGCATTGATGTCACGGTTTTATCGGTAATACCGCAAGGCACTATGTAATCAAAATATTTAAGGTCGGTATTTACATTCAGTGCCAGGCCATGCATGGTCACCCATCTGCTGCAACGCACCCCCATAGCGCATATCTTCCTTGCCCTGCCCTGCACATCGGCATCGAGCCACACACCGGTACTTCCAGGCAGCCTGCCACCTTCTATGCCATAATAAGATAATGTACGTATAACTGCCTCCTCAAGGTCTCTCATATACTTGCCCAGGTCGGGTTTGAACTTCTCAAGGTCTATGATGGGATAAGCCACGATTTGTCCCGGCCCGTGGTAAGTTATGTCCCCTCCCCTGTTTGTTTTAAAGAAAGAAACATTCAGTTCCTTTAGCCGGTTGTCGTTGACCAGCAGGTTTTCAATGTGTCCGCTCTTGCCAAGTGTGTACACTGATGGGTGATCGCAAAATAACAGGTAGTTTTTTGTATCACCATCAGCGGCTATGCTCCCTTCAGGTGTATTATATTTTGCAGCCTTTACCTGCAGGTTTTCCTGCAAAAGAGATTCCTGATACTGCCATGCAACATCATAGGGAGTAAGCCCCATGTCGCGAAAAAATATCGTTTCCATTACCTCTGCAAAATTACGCAAAAAGCACCTTTAAAATCCCCCTGATCTTAACGCTTGCATGATTTTTGATTAGCGTTTTATTAACAGCAAATCTGTTACATTTGTTACACTTTATTAATTAATTATATTATGTTGAGATTCATGAAGAATAAAATTCTGATACCACTTATAATTGTAGGAGCCTTAGCGGCTTTTTTTTCATTTAAGTATAGCAGTGGTAGCCAGTCGACAGAAGAAAGAAGAGCGCTTATAGTAGAAACGGTAATGAAAACGATACAGGCTGGCCACTACTCTCCGCGTGATATTGACGACACACTATCTGACAGGGTATTCCACAAAATGTTGAACGAAGTCGACCCACTGAAACAGATATTCACCAAACAGGACATCGCACATCTTAGTAAATATCAATTCCAGATAGATGATGAGATAAAGGCCGGCTCTATAGAATTTTATGATACACTCGATGCACTGTTCAACAGGCGTGTGGATGACGCGCAAAAGTATTATGATGAGATACTGAAAACGCCATTCACCTTTGATGGTAATGAGCAGATACAGATGAGCCCGGATAAGAAAGATTATGCAGCCAATGACGCCGCGCTTAAAGTTATGTGGCATGACTATCTGAAGTATAGCGTGCTTAGTAAGTATGTAGACCTGAAGAACGACCAGGATAAAAATAAAGACTCGCTGAAGACTCCGCTGAAAGCAGACTCAACGCTGGAGCGTGAAGCACGTAACTCCGTACGCAAGAGCGAGGGAACTATTTTCAAACGCTTTTACAAACGCAAGGATGATGATCGCTTCACCGCTTATGTAAACGCCATTACATTATCAGAAGACCCGCATACGGAGTATTTTCCGCCAAAAGATAAAAAGAAGTTCGATGAGATGATGTCGGGCAGTTTCTATGGTATAGGCGCGCAGCTTAAGGAAGAAGATGATGGCAAGATAAAAGTGGCATCCATTGTTACAGGTAGCCCTTGCTGGAAAGAAGGAGAGCTGAAGGCAGGTGACGAGATAGCAAAGGTAGCACAAGGCACGCACGAGCCCGTAGATATACAGGGCTATGAAATAGATGACGTTGTAAAGCTTATCCGCGGCGATAAGGGCTCTGAAGTGCGCCTGACCGTAAAAAGAAAAGATGGCAGCACTAAAATAATCCCGATCATTCGTGGCGAGGTGCAGACCGAAGAAACATTTGCAAAATCAGCGATAATAAAAAGTGATGCGGGGCCGATAGGCTATATATCACTCCCTGAATTTTATAGTGATTTCAATGGCATCAGCGGCCGCAGATGCTCTACTGATGTAGAGATTGAAGTGAAGAAATTAAAAGCAGCAGGTGTAAAAGGCATCATTCTTGACCTTCGTGGCAATGGCGGTGGCTCACTGAGCGATGTAGTAGATATGGCTGGCATATTCGTAGGCGGCGGCCCGGTAGTACAGGTTAAGAACAACCACGCAGCGCCATCTACACTTCGTGCACAGGCGGGTGATAGTATTACTTATACAGGCCCACTGGCTGTAATGGTAAATGAAGGCAGCGCATCGGCATCAGAGATACTTGCTGCCGCACTGCAGGATTATGGACGCGCGGTGATAGTAGGTTCTAACACCTATGGTAAGGGCACGGTACAAAAGATGGTACCACTCGACCAGATGATAGACCCTATGACACGTATGCACATGCAAGCAGACACAGCCGGCCTGGCCATGAACGCTGACGGCTCCTATGAAAGCTCCATTGGTTCACTGAAAATAACAATGGAGAAATTCTATCGTGTGAACGGTGGTTCTACACAAATGAAGGGTGTAAAGCCGGATATAGTAATACCGGATCCTTACGAATACAAGGATATGGGCGAACGCGAAGATAAAGCTGCTTTAAAGTGGGACGAGATTCCAAAAGCGACTTACAAACCAACGAACAGCGTAGGCAACCTTGCACAACTCAATGCTATGAGCCAGAGCCGTATTGCTAATAACCAGACTTTTAAACTGATAGACGAAGGTGCGACCAAACTAAAGAAGCGCGAAGAAGACAATATGGTATCGCTGAATGAAAAAGAATACCGCAAAGAACTGGAAGACGTTAATGCAACTTCCAAGCAAATAGACTCATTACAGAAAAAGTCAACTAAACTTGAGTTTAGCAATCTGGGAGCGGATCTTACAAGGATAAATGCCGACAGCGCTTCCATTACGAAAAATAAAGACTGGCTGAGAAATTTAGGGAAAGACATTTATATCTCAGAGACAGTGAATATTGTAGACGACATGACAAAGTCTGGCATGAAGATCACAAGAAAATCTGAAGGTATTACCTATTAAATTGTTTTAGTTGATATTGAAGTCCCTGTTCTTTTAAAACAGGGGCTTTATTTTTAGCTTTATACAGATAGTATCTTTTACAGTAACTTTGGCGCAAATATCAGCACGAATTGAAACTTAAAAATAGCGGGCTTTATCTTTTTCTGCTTTTCATTATTTGCCTGTGTGCCTCAATACAGGCGGATGCGCAGATAGTGCCCGATACCTCGCTGAATAATATCATTGCCGATACACTGCACAAGGTAAAAGGCACACCTCCGGCGCAAGTAGACACAACGAATATTCCTGCAGCCAAGGTAATGACACACGCTGATAGTGTAGCTGCCAAGCTGATATTGTTTCAACCGATCCCTAAAAAGTCGGGACTATATTCAGCTATATTGCCTGGCCTGGGGCAATTATATAACCGGCAATACTGGAAGGTACCCGTTATATATGCAGGCATAGGTGTGGCAGGCTATTTTTTCATCGATAACATAAAGAACTACCAAGACTACAGAAAAGCATATGTAGGCAGGCTGAATACGACAGCCGTGCCTACTGATAAATATGTAGGTATATACACAACATCACAGCTACAGCAGCTACAAGATGATTACAACCGCTATCTCGATCTTACCGTACTATTTGCCGGCCTGGGCTATGCAGTACAGATACTTGATGCTATTACATTTGCTCATCTCAAAAACTTCGACATATCGCGTGACATATCCATGCGCCTAAGACCTGTCGCGCTGCCTACAGGTCTTGGAATGGGTATTGTATTCAGTATTAAAGATCGCCCTTCACGTTAGTGAAAAAATAATGTGCATCTACCCTCAAATAATACGGGTTACGCAATTATCTTTACAATATGCTGCACAGCAAGCCAAAAGAAGATAACTACCTCCACAAAGGATTAAGGAAACAATTAGTACAAACATTACGGGATAAAGGAATTAAAGACGAACGTGTACTTGCTGCCATAGAAGCCATACCACGCCACTTTTTCCTCGACCCTGCCTTTGAGCGCATATCCTACGAAGACAGGGCATTCCCCATCACCTCGGGGCAAACAATTTCAATGCCCTATACAGTAGCCTTCCAGACACAACTGTTAGAAATAAAGAAATTCGATAAGATACTGGAGATAGGCACGGGTAGCGCTTACCAGGCATGCGTGCTTGCACAACTATGTTCTATGGTATACACTATAGAGCGACAAAAAGAACTGTACGATTTTACAGGTAACTTTTTCTTTTTAAAAACATACCCGAATATTAAACGCTTCTATGGCGATGGGTTTGAAGGGCTGCCATCTTATGCGCCATTTGACAAAATAATCATCACTGCAGCAGCTCCATACATACCCCCTAAACTCGTAGCACAACTAAAGCCGGGCGGCATAATGGTGGTACCCGTAGGAGACGATAGCGGACAAAAAATGCTGCGCATTACAAAAGATAAGGACGGCACTATACATGAAGAGGAGCTTGGCGATTTTTCTTTTGTACCTATGCTGGAAGGAAAGAATAACGCTGGCAATTAATTACAGATCTTAACGTGGTCTTTTCGCCGCTGCATTGCCTATAGCTTTGCTTAGTGTTGGCAGCATATTTAGATACATGCTATCCAGATCTTCAGGGTGCTCTGTGTACCACGTCATACTGGTCTCAAATTGCTGCTGGGTAATATTATAATGCGCAAAGATGTCTTTATAAAACCCCGCAAGAGAATCTGTATTCTTTACACCATTCTTATGCAGCGAGTCTTTCAGTATGATGCTGTAGGACTCTGCTATATTGATATCATACAATACCTTGCTCATTACTTTTGGCGGGATATGGTTGCCCATATTTCTGTGGCAGGATGCTAATACTATGCACACTGCGCATAATGCAATCAGATTTTTCGCTATCCTCATTTCAGGCTGTTATATTTAACTGCATTTGGCACATCAAGCGCATCGAGCATGGTAATAAATTGTGTACGCTGCGCTTTAGGTATCTGCGACAGTACGCGCAGCAATTCATCGCTTTTGGCATTAAAGAAAAACTGTAACAGCACAGAGCTTGGATTCTCTTTATTTACATCAAATAGCTTGCTGATGTTGGTAAGAATACGCATGCGTGCAGGTTCGGGCTTTGTATACATACTATCCAAACCCTCCCTATGGAGCGTGTACCAATAATTACGCACTTCTTGAAAACGGGTATTAAGCAACTGGTCTATAATCCAGTATCGGTTGTGCGTACCATCCACTGCCTTCCATCCGGTAATGCCTTTCGAATCGGGAGCATTACTCACAACATTTTGCGCGCGTTTCAGATATGTTGTGCCACCATTTGGCGAGAAGCTATCGTAATCGAGCGCGAGTATCAGATATGAATAATAGGCAAGGATAGCGGTAAGATTAGAAGCCATCGCATCCGTACCATTCACACGATTATCATCAAACTGCAGCGTATTAAACTGTGAGTAGTGAAATATCATATCCCTGTCTACGTAGTTAATGGTGGGACTGTTGTAGCCTGAATTGAATACCGGCCGCGTAGCCTGAACGCTTATTGTAGCGCTATAGCCGTCTTCATCCCCATTTATCTTGTTACCGGTAAGGTTAATAAGTACGTTACAATCTATTTTTTCTGTCGGTGCATAATCATCGGTTGTCCATTTATGGGTATTCATAAAATCGCTGATGGCTTTTTGCATGCCTGTAAACACCTGTACATCCACACCCGATATCTTATCGTGCAGCACCACGACCTTACAATTAAGTTCCTGTGCACCGGCATTAACGGCCAATACACACAACAACAGTACACTAAGCAGTCTTCTCAACATGTCTTGACTCTAAAATGTGATTTACAATAGCGGCAGCTACATCATGCTTGCTTTGCAGTGGCAAAGATTCCTGCTGTCCATTCTTATTTAATATAGTTATCTTATTCGTATCATAACCAAAACCTGCGCCTTCGTCCCGAAGGGAGTTGAGCACGATCATATCTGCATTTTTTTCTTCCAGTTTTTTCTGTGCATGCGCTACCTCATTGGTTGTTTCCAGTGCAAAACCAACAAGTAGTTGCCCCGCTGCTTTTATCTTGCCCAGGCTTGCCAGAATATCTCTGGTTTTTTGCAGGTTAAGTAATAACGTACCGTCCTGCTTCTTTATTTTCTCATCGGCCACATTTTCAGGCTTGTAGTCCGCTACGGCTGCAGCTAATACACTTATCTGCGCACTCGGGAACACCTTCATACACGCATCATACATTTCGCTTGAGCTTTCTACATGCACTGTATTAATGTTGGCGTGATGCGCTTCATAGTGCGATGGACCAAGCACCAGCGTTACTTTCGCGCCCTTATCTGCAAGCGCTTCTGCAATAGCAATACCCATTTTACCTGTAGAAAAATTACCTATAAAACGCACAGGGTCTATGCGTTCGTATGTTGGTCCCGCTGTTACTAAAGCATTTACTCCCTTTAGCGGCTTTTTATCTACAGCAAAAAACTGCGACAGATAATTTGCCATATCTTCAGGCTCAGCCATCCTGCCTTCGCCTACCAGCCCACTAGCCAGTTCGCCGTTTGCAACGGGTATAATGTTATTGCCATAACTGCGCAGACGTTTAATATTTGCCTGTGTGCTGGCATGTAGCCACATATCCTCGTCCATGGCAGGCGCAATGAATATAGGGCAACGGGCAGAAAGATAGACCGCGCAAACAAGATTATCGCAAAGACCGTTAGCGAGTTTACCTAAGGTATTGGCACTACAGGGAGCTATAAGCATTGCATCGGCCCACAGCCCCAGTTCTACGTGGTTATTCCAGGTGGCACCATCACTTACATTACTGAGTACAGGATGTTTTGATACAGTAGCCAGCGACAATGGACTTACGAATTTCTCCGCAGCCCCGGTCATTATTACCTTCACCTCTGCACCTGCTTTTATAAGCAAACGCACCAGATGAGGTGTTTTATAAGCAGCTATACTGCCCGTAACCGATAACACTATTTTTTTACCTGATAAGCTCATGCTAAATACACCTGTAAAGGCTATGCAAGGTACATGAAAATGTGAAAATTACGTATGTGAAAGTGTGAAATTGCCCTTAATATTATCAGCATATTACAACCCTATTTCACCGTCAGATTGACATCGGCAAGAGAGCGCGGGCTGCAACTGGGGCAGGTAGCCTTTATATCTGTGAATTGCAGCACCGTACCTACGGGCACATCACGTATCACCTCTAATACTTCTTTTGAAAGAAAGAACCCATCTACCACCATGTTTACGTCTTTCTTGTCATAATGGGTTTTAAATCGATACTGTGTTACCTTATATGGGTAAGAATACAGCGAATTAGGGAAATAAGTGCCGATAGTAATATATTCCATAAGTTCTTTTCTCAGTACTTCATTACTCTTGGCAACGCCTATATGAGCGGCAGGAACTGCTGCTTTATCTCCATAAAAGGCTACAGTTTTAATAAGTTTCCCTGTCTTCTTATCACTAATGGCAACTTTCATCGGCCTGCCGGTAATGTAGGGCATGGCGAGAATGGTCATAGTGTCACCCTTTACCTCCGGGCCACTTACCTTTAGTTTTTTATCGAGGCTCTTTATGGTAATGTCGCTACCCTTCACTCCGGCTGCATATACTTCGATAAGGTTGTTTGACTCCATGAAGAGCACAGGTGTATCTTTTCTTGCACACCACTTGTTCCACACCCTTACACTGTCTGATTGCCCATAGACAGTAGCGGTAAGCATTATTATATAAACAATGATAAGTAGTTTTTTCATAATTGGGGGCTACTTTACTTTTATGGAGTACCGTATTGCAATATAGGCAAGTATAGCCAATAGCAGTACAACAGCCACCGCCAGCCAGCCCCAGTGGTCATTTTTCAGATACTTACGCTTACGTTTTTTACCAGATGTTTGCTGACGAAGTTTATGATTGAGCCTGCTCACACTATGTCTTGTTTCCTGCGCGCCTATTTGCATCAGCCCTTCTACCGCATCACTTTCCATGCCCTCGTTCTCCAGCCACAGTTCTACTTCGTGCTGCTCTTCGGGCGATAGCCGCCCTTCGAGATAGGCCATCAGCTTATCTTCTGAGAGATGCCTCTTTCCACCATTAAACGATATGTCATCACTCTTGCTCATGAGCGGCCACCAGCCAGTTTTTTTATTAGAATAGTTCTTAGATTTCTTTTGCCGTTTTGTATGTAGCTCTTTACCTGCATAAAGGTATAACCTGTTTGCGCTATTATCTGCTCATAGCTGCGCTTTTGAAGGTAAAAAAGTGCGATACAATTTCTCTGCTCTTCATTCAGCATTTCCATCGCCACGTTAAGCTGTTGCAATGTATATTCCTGCCATTGTATATCTTCTTTATCAGTTTCTGTTGCCGGCACATCCTGCAGCATATCCGTCCCTGCTTTATAGGTTTTGTCGCGTAGTAACTGGAAGCAGTGATTGCGCATCAGTATGTACAACCACCCTTTAAAATTTTGAATGTCCTCTTGCGGCATATGAGTGAGCACTTTAAAAAAAACTTGCTGCACCGCATCTTCCGCTTGCCCTTTATCTTTAAGATACTTTAGCGCCACCCCGAATAACAATGTAGTATATCGCTGCAACAGATACCCCAGCCATTGATTATCCCTGCTACCTTTATAAGAAAGCATTAGCTCCTCATCGGTAAGGTTTATATGTTGGCTATTTGATGGCAAATGGTATCGGGGTTTCTTTTGTAAAATACGCTCTTTTATAGACTGGAGAATAGGCAGATTCCACAAACCGCTGAAAAATATTTAATTGGCCTTAACAAAGCGAATATTATCATAAACATCTTTACGTAGCACCACATCCTTATACCTCATATCACCGAACATGACTTGTGTAGCTGTGGCAAGCAGCGTATGTAACTCACAATATACAGCGCCATTACTCTTTAAGTGACCCTTACCAAACGCAGCAATGGCCTTATAAAATACCAGCGCATCATTATCAGGTACAAACAGCGCCATTGATGGCTCATGGTCTTTTACATTGGTATGCATCTCTGCCTTTTCAGAGACAGGTATGTAGGGCGGATTAGAGACAATAATATCAAATTGCCCTAACTCACTACGCTTACTTTCATCAAGGAAATCTATTTGCCGGAATCTTACATCCGCTTGTAATGCTGTTGCATTTTCTTTTGCAACGTTTATTGCGTCCGCACTTATATCACAACTTGTAACAGTCGCTGCTGGCATAGCTAGTTTCAGCGATATGGGAATACAACCACTTCCTGTACCTATATCTAATATGCTTAATTCTTCTTTTCCTTTATACTCATCAATGATCCATTGTACCAATTCTTCCGTTTCAGGGCGTGGTATCAGCACATGCTCATTTACTTTGTATTGCTTCCCCATAAACCATGCATGCCCTATAGCGTATTGCATTGGCACACCCTTGTTCATTTGCTCACAGATGCGCTCATAGATTTTCTGTTGGTTGCTTGTAAACAAAACATCTTTATCCATTAACCGCTGCACTTTGTCCAGTCCGGTTATAGAATGCATCACCTCATGCGCTACCGCAGCCGCCTCCTGCTTGTCATAAAGCCGTTGCAACTGCTCAGTTAGTGTATAATATGCCTTGTTATAGGTAAGCATCCGGTGTAAAGATACTTTCAAACGCATCACTGATAAAATGTTTACCTAAATTCGCTCTATCAATAACGAAACCTACATACGCCGCTGCCTGCAACTGGCACAGCATGCCAAGGGCCACACATCACCAAATCCCATGGTGGGTGCGGTGCTCGTATATAACGATCGTATCATTGGGGAAGGGTGGCATCATTTCTATGGCGCCGACCATGCCGAAGTAAACTGCCTGAATAGGGTAGCCGAAGCAGATAAGCACCTGATACCCGAAAGCACGATGTATGTAAGCCTCGAGCCTTGTGCTCATTACGGCATTACCCCACCCTGCGCAGTACGTATTGTTGCAGAAAAGATCAAAAAAGTGGTAATCGCCAATATCGACCCGTTTGCACAGGTAAGTGGCAGGGGCATAGATATACTGCGCGATAATGGTATTGAAGTAGAAACAAACATTTTGGAGCAGGAAGCACGATGGTTAAACCGTCGTTTCTTCTGCTTTCACGAACAAAAGCGGCCCTACATTATTTTAAAGTGGGCGCAAACAAAAGATAGTTTCATCGCACCATCCGATAATACCCGCCTGCAAATAACAAATGCCAACAGCAATCAATTAGTGCATAAATGGCGCACAGAAGAGGCCGCTATAATGGTGGGCTATAATACAGCGCTGCACGACAACCCGCAACTTACCGCCCGCTTATGGAAGGGCAGGCCGCCATTACGCATTGTTATAGACAAAGAACAGCAGTTGCCGCCATCATCACATTTATTTGATAACGCGGCCGCCACATGGGTAATAAACGAGCAACGAGAAACATTGCATGGCAATGTACACCACATTCAACTATCATTCAGCAAGCCACTCCTACCACAATTATTAACGCGACTGCATGATGCAAAGATCCTGTCGCTGATCGTAGAGGGTGGCGCACAAACGTTACGTTCTTTTATAGACGCAGGTTTATGGGACGAAGCAAGAATATTTACAGGCGATATATTCTTAGAGAGGGGAATTGCTGCACCTGCTTTAACTAATGCTACTCCGGCTTTTACAACAGAGCTTGGCAGCGATACACTGCAAGTGTTCACCAATAAGGATAGCAGTTTTTCGTACATACAAGGAATGGAACTATAACCCATGTACTATCTCATAGCCACCATCCTGCTCAATGTTGTTATCTCCGTTATCCTGAAACAATTCGCGAGGTTTAAGATAAACGCCCTGCAAGCCATTGTTGCTAACTACTGGGTATGTGTTATCACAGGTAGTTTGTTTATAGGTCGTACGCCATTTACAAGCGTAGCCGTCTCTGCTCCATGGTTTCCATGGGCATTAATGATGGGCGCAGGTTTTATTTGTGTCTTTAACCTCATAGCCTACTGCACCCGTGTAGACGGTATTACCACCGCTACAGTAGCCAATAAACTTTCACTCATAATACCCGTTCTTTTTTCCTTGTTCCTGTACAGTGAGCATATAAGCATTGGTAAAGGCTTAGGTATTATACTTGCGTTTCCGGCGGTATACCTTACAACGCGTGTAAAGGACGAAGAAAATAAAGTACAGAACTTCCTCTGGCCTGCATTGCTGTTCCTGGGTAGTGGCATGCTCGATACGTTGGTAAAGTTTGTGCAGATACGCTTCCTGCCCGAATCTGATGTGCAGGCATTATTTACTACCTGTTGCTTTGCAGCCGCAGGAACCATTGGTGTAATAGTTGTTACAACACTACTGATATTAAAAAAGCAAACATTTCAATGGCGTAATATCATTGCAGGCATCTGTGTTGGTATACCCAACTATTTCTCTATCTACTACCTCATCCGTATGCTGCACAGTGGCGTATTGCAAAGCTCTGCAGCTATACCAGTCAACAACATTGGCATATTAGTAGTATCCTCATTAGTTGCTATTTTATTTTTTAAAGAGCGGGCCAATACATTGCGCATCATAGGGCTGGTGTTATCTATATTGGCTATATTGCTCATTGCTTTCGGAGATGTTTATGGCGGACATGTATAAGTATAAAACAATTGCAGCAAACGCCACTGGCGACTTCCGCGACCGTGGCAGCAAATTTCTCGCTTATGCATATCCTATACAAAGTGTGCAGGAGGTAAAGGAAAAGATACAACTGCTAAAAAAAGAGCACCCAAAGGCCAACCATCATTGTGTTGCATATCGGATAGGCACTGATGGCACACAATACCGCGCAAGCGATGATGGCGAACCCGCAGGCAGTGCCGGTAAACCCATATTAGGCCAGATAGACAGCGCAGAGCTTACAAATGTATTGGTAGTGGTCGTTCGTTATTTTGGCGGCACTTTGCTTGGTGTACCGGGACTTATTAATGCTTATAGAATAGCTACCCAGCTTGCCCTGGACAGCGTAGAAAAAACAGAAAAGTGGATAGAAGACAGTGTAGAGATAAATTTCGACTATCCTGTAATGGGTGAGGTATTGTACCTGCTTAAACAAAGCAATGCTACTATATACCAACAAGACCTGCAACTGTTTTGTAAGATCATAGCGGGCATACCGCATAAAAATAGCGGCGAATATATGCAGCGGCTTTCGGAAATTCGTGGTGTAACAGTTCAAGAAAAGTAAGCTATAAGCAATCGTGTCGGCAGCAGAAAAGTATACAAGGCTCGTAAAAGAAGAGGCTGCACGCCTCGGCTTCGACGCATGCGGTATAGCCATCGCCACACAACTCGATGAGGATGCCCGTCGCCTGGAAGAATGGCTTAGCAAGGGTTACAACAGCGGTATGCAATACATGGAGCGCTATTTCGATCTGCGTATAGACCCTCGTAAACTTGTTCCCGGAGCCAGATCTGTCATCACACTTTCACTCAATTATTTCCCAGCAGAAAAACAGTCGCCACTTGCTCCTAAAATAGCTAAGTACGCCTATGGCACCGACTATCACTATGTAATAAAAGATAAGCTCAATCAACTGCTGCAATTCATAAACGAAAACATTGGTGAAGTTGCAGGCCGTGGGTTTGTAGACAGCGCACCCGTATTAGAGCGCAGTTGGGCGGTGCGTAGCGGCCTTGGATGGATAGGCAAGAATGCAAATGTACTTACCCGTACATCAGGCTCCTTCTTCTTTATAGCCACACTCATCACAGACCTCGATCTGATACCCGATACTGCTTTTGCCACAGACCATTGTGGCACCTGTACGCGTTGTATTGATGCATGCCCTACAGAAGCCATTGTAGCACCCGGCGAGGTTGACGCTAATAAATGTATCTCCTACCTCACAATAGAATTAAAAGATGAACTGATACCATCAGAGCTACATAGCAAAATGGATGGGTGGATGTTTGGCTGTGATGTATGCCAGGACGTATGCCCTTGGAACCGCTTTTCAAAACCAAACCACGAACCATCATTTGCACCAATACCTGAAATACTGGACCTCTCCCTTAATCAATGGGAAGACCTAACTGATGAAACTTTCAAAAAAATATTCAAAAACTCTCCGCTGAAACGATCAAAATGGGCGGGTATACAGCGAAACCTACAAGCAATAAAGCTATAACTTATTTCAACTCCGCCAGCGCAGTAGCCATACGCTCCATAGCTTCCGTAAGCATGGTCATAGATGTTGCAAAAGAGATACGGATATAATCACCATCGCCAAATGCGCTACCGCTTACCGTAGTTACGTTAGCTACATTCAGCAGGTACATGCACAGGTCTTCGTCATTAGTGATTTTATGGTCACCATTACTCTTACCAAAGAACGAACTGATATTGGGGAATGCATAAAATGCACCATCAGGCATATTCACTTTTACACCCGGCATATTCGCAAGAGCGCCTATCACATAATCCCTGCGCTCATGGAATGCCTTTGTCATTTTTCTTGTAGGCTCCAGGTCGCCCAGCAAAGCCGTTATAGATGCACGTTGTGTGATGGAATTGGCACCAGATGTAAACTGTCCCTGAAATTTCTCACAAGCCTGTGCAAGTTCGCGGGGAGCAGCTATATAGCCAAGCCTCCAGCCGGTCATTGCAAAGCCTTTCGACATGCCATTCACCACAATAACACGGTCGCGCAGCTCGGGAAATTGAGCTATGCTTTCATGGTGTCCTTTGTAATTGATGAACTCGTATATCTCATCGCTCAATATAGCTACCTGCGGATGGCGTTTAAACACTTCCGCCAGGCCTGCCAGTTCTTCTTTGCTATATACACTACCAGATGGATTGCATGGCGACGAAAAGATGAACAGTTTTGTTTTGGCATTTATCTGCTCTTCCAGTCTTTCAGGCGTTAACTTAAAATCGCTTTCTATACCACATCGTATATATTTTACCGTACCTTCTGCCAGCTTTACCAACGCGCTATAAGTAACCCAGTATGGAGTTGGTATTATCACCTCATCGCCCGCATCTATAAGGCAAAGTATAACGTTGGCAAGCGATTGTTTGGCTCCAGTGGATACAATTATTTCATTAGGCGCATAGCTAAGATTATTATCCCGCTTCAGCTTGGTGCAGATAGCTTCCTGCAATTCCAGGAAACCTGCCACCGGTGTATACTTGGTATACCCTTCGTTCATAGCGCGGGTCGCTGCTTCACAAATATGTTCGGGAGTTCTGAAATCCGGCTCACCCAGGCTAAGGTCTATGATGTTCTTCCCCTGTGCTTTGAGCTCGCGGCTCAGCTTGGCCATTCTTATTGTCTGCGGCTCTACTACCCTGTTCAGTCTCTGTGCTAATTGCATCTGCTATTAATAAACTGTAAAGCTAAGCCACACTTGAGTTAATATGCAGCTTAGCCTGTTAAAATATCCTCTTAAAATTCCTAACGGAAATAGAACAATACACCCAGCGAAGCCAGTATACTTATGCCCATCACCACTATAAGCAGTATGATGGTTTTTTTATACGCGGCGTTTATTGTCTTTACCTTGTGTAGCTCACTTGCATTGTTAATAATGTTCTCGATACGCGCAAAGGCTGTTTCGCCCTTTACAACGTAGTCAAACGCGCCATAACGCATACTATCTACGGCTACATCTATCTTATCCTGTCCCGATAGCATGATCACCTGCGTTTCAGGATGGTTCTCCTTTATTTCCTTTAATATATCCACACCATTCTTGGCATCCCTGTCCTGCGATTGCAGGTGGTAATCCAGCACCACTATCTCCGGCTCCTCTCCCATTTTCTTTAATGCCTCCTCGCCGTTATCAAACATCACGATGTTGTAGAGAAAGCGTTCAGACAAATAGTCCTTCAGCATTTCGTTTTGTATCGGTTCGTCATCGATAAGGAACATGTTCCGTTTTTCTGTGTTAGCCATGGTTGTTGATTATTGCTCGGTAAAATAAAAAAGAAAATTTATAATGTCAAACACATTAAGTGACAAATATCCCACTTTTAACCAAAATATGCTATTCAGTCAACACAATAGTAAGTTCTTCAAACGCTTTGGTGCATAATTGCCGTAGCTCCAGTACTAATTGTGGCAGCTGCTCATAGTGTGCCGGCTCACCCGCTGCTTGCTCTATCAGGAATATATGGCTCACCTCTTCCTTCACACCCATATACGATAGCTGCGGCTTCATAGAATGTGCCGCAATCTTCACTCCACTAAAATCTTTTTCCGACAGTGCTTTCTGCATATTATTCAGCAGCCTGGGTGCGTTCTCCAGAAACATACCCACGTATTTTTTCATTTTCTCCATATTACCACCGGTAAACTGCCTCAGAAACTGCATATCTATAACATGCCCCGGCAACGAACGTAATGGCTTTATTGACGATGTCTCCGGTATAGGTGCAACTTCCTTTTTTTGTATTACCTCCGCCATTTTCATCAATAGCTCATCAGGGTTAAATGGCTTGGATATATAAGCATTCATCCCGGCTTTCAAATATTGCTGCACATCTTCCTGCAGCACATTCGCCGTCATGGCAATGATATTTACATCCTTATGCGGTGTGGCAAGGCTGCGGATATTTTTAGTTGCGGTAACGCCATCCATTACCGGCATCTGTATATCCATCAGCACCAGATCGTAGGCGGTTTGCTGTACCCGCTTCACAGCTTCTGCTCCGTCCACTGCTATATCTATCGTTATGCCGGGCAGTAGTTCCTTCAGTGTGTCCTCTGCTACCATCCGGTTAAATTCGTTATCCTCTGCCAGCAATACTTTTATTACATTCAGTTGCTTTATTGTAGCCTCATCTATTGTCTTATTTTTTTCGCACTGCTCCTGTAGCCTTGCTTCATCCATTGGTATCACTACAGTAAATGTCGTACCCTTTCCTTCCTCACTGCTTACGGTTATCTCACCCTGCATCAGTTCTACTAACTGCTTCGAGATGGTAAGCCCCAGGCCCGTGCCGCCAAACTTACGCGCTACATCGCTGCCGGCCTGTGTAAAGCTGTCAAATATTTTACCAATATAGTCTTTAGATATACCAATGCCTGTATCTGTAACATCAAACTGCACCCACACTTTCTCACCTTCAGCTTTTACAGGCTTCACCATTACAGATACCGAACCATGCTCCGTAAATTTTATCGCGTTACCAGTAAGGTTTATCAATATCTGGTTTAGCCTTGTAGGATCTCCATTAAGGCGCTTCGGCAATGCATCGTTAATATTTATCTTTAGCTCTATTCCCTTCTCTTCGGCTTTTAGCATCAACATATCACGCATACTCTCCAGCAGTTCCTTTATAGAAAAGTCTGTTTCCTCAAGCACTATCTTCCCTGATTCTATTTTAGAAAGATCCAGTATGTCGTTTATGATCACCAACAGGTTATCTGCAGACTGTTGTATGGCCGATAAGTAGCGCATCTGCTCCTGCTTTGGCTCCTTATCCAGCAGCAATCTGGTCATACCAACTATGGCATTCATTGGTGTGCGTATCTCATGGCTCATATTGGCCATAAACTGTTGCTTCAGGTCTGCGGTGCGCTCCGCTACTTCTTTTTCTTTTTGCGCCAGTTCGGTCTGCTGCCTTATCTGCAGGTTATGTAGTTGATTAATGGTTGCCTGCTTAAATATGTCTTCTTTTAACGCCTCAAATGTTTTCAGATGATGGAACGCCTTGGGTATATCGCCCATCTTGTCATAAAGGGTAGCCAGCATTTCATGCACCCCCATCAGGTCATGCCTGCGGGAATATTGCTCAGCCATGTTCAAGGATATGGTCAGGTGCTGCTGCGCTTTTCTGAAATTATCCTCATCAAGAAATATGCGACCTATATAATAATGACACGATATCTGTACCTCCACATTATTATTTTCTTCCGCGAGTTTTAGCGCTTCTCTCAGGTAATCGGCCGCCTCTACAAAGTGTTTCATTTTATAGAACACCTTACCCATGCCGTTTATAGCCATCGCATGCACTACAGTATCGGGTTCCGTCTGCTCCAGGTTCTGTGAAAAATAGTTCAGCGCCTCTTCAAACTGATCTTGCTTAAAATAGATATTACCCAATATGTGATATAGAGAAGTGAGCCTGTGCTTATCATCCGCCGCCTTGAATATAGGCAGGCATTTCAGGGCATATTCCAGTGCGTTCTCATAGTCGTTAAGATCATAATTGATGTATGCTATGCTCGACAAGTTTACCGACTGCGACAACTCATCGCCCAGCTTTTCATTGATAGACAATGCGTTCTCAAAATAGTTGAGTGCTATGGATAGCTCGCCTTTGTCGCGATATATGTAGCCGAAATTATTCAGCACGCGCGCCTCCAGTGGCTTGTCCTTTATTTCGCATGCTACCGTGCGGGCTTCTTTTAGCGTGTCTATTCCTGCGTCATAATTACCTTGCTGCCAGTAGCACCACCCCTGCAGGTTCAACCCCCTTCCCTGCCCTTTGCGATATCCAATTTTTGTTGACCGCTCTATTATCTGGTCAGACATGGCAAAGGCAGCATCCACATCAAGGTTACGCTCCTCCAGCGCCAGCTCTATGAGCAGGTCTATGCGCTCTTTTTCATCGGTAGCGGCATTATATTGTTCTTCGAGTTGTTTATACTTATCAGTATCCATAGATTAAGACTATATGCTTTCAGAAATGTGTTACAACGTTTCTGTATGCAAAGCTATGCAAGCGATAACAAAAAGTGGCTTTGATATATGTGTGGCTATGTAATAAACCGCTCCTCTTCTACATATCTCACCTTAACAGCCAGAATTTAAATTATATTAATATTGATATTATTAAGCTTGCCAAGAAGTTGCATAAAGATATTTTACCATACACACACAACCACAAAGTAAAATGTACATTTGCGCGTCATTTAATTATTTTTGCACACACCTTTATATAGATCATAACAAACAATATTATGGCAATAGTTGACGTGGTAATGCCCAAAATGGGCGAAAGCATAATGGAGGCTACTATTCTGAAGTGGACTAAGAACACGGGTGATAATGTGAAAATGGATGAAACGTTGCTGGAAATTGCTACTGATAAAGTAGACAGCGAGGTACCTTCTACAGTAGCAGGTACGCTTACCGAGATACTATTTAAAGAAAACGATGTAGTGCCCGTAGGTACGGTCATCGCGCGTATAGATAGTGCGGGTACTTCCGCCTCTGCACCAGTACAGCACACAGCAACTACGGCTCCCCAACCCGTACCACAGCAGGCGCCCGCAGCGCAACATACGGCTCAGCCACAGTCTGCACCGGCAGTAAATAATAATAACGGTAATCGCTTTTACTCCCCTCTTGTACTCAATATAGCAGGCAAAGAAGGTATTAGTATGGCTGAACTGGAGAATATAGCAGGAACCGGCAGCGAAGGCAGGGTTACCAAAAAAGATATCCTTACCTACGTAGCCGATAGAGGCAATGCACCACAACAGACAGCCCCTACCGCGAATATACAAACACAACAAGTTGCAGTGCCACAAGCAGTAGTTACAGCACAACCGCAAAGCGCAGCGCCGGTAGTTAGCGGAAATGTTGAGATAATAGAAATGGACCGTATGCGCAAGCTGATAGCTGAGCACATGGTGCGCAGCAAGGCAACATCGCCGCATGTTACCAGCTTTACAGAGTGCGATGTTACCAACATTGTAAAATGGCGCGAAAAGGCGAAAGGGCCGTTCGAGAAAAAGTATAACGAGAAGATCACCTTCACACCTATATTCTTTGAAGCGATCGCTACCTGCATCCGCCGTTTCCCGATGATCAATTGCAGCCTCGATGGCAACAACATCATCCTGAAAAAAGATATCAACTTAGGAATGGCTGCAGCGTTGCCAAGTGGTAATCTTATAGTGCCTGTTATCAAAAACGCGGACACGAAAAATTTGCTTGGCCTTACAAAAGATGTAAACGCCTTGGCAAATGCCGCAAGGAACAATAAGCTGAAAGCCGACGATACACAAGGCGGCACATTTACAGTTACCAATGTAGGTACTTTTGGTAGCCTTATGGGCACGCCTATTATCAATCAACCCCAGGTAGCCATACTTGCTGTAGGAGCCATCAAGAAGCGCCCGATGGTGTTAGAGACACCCGATGGTGATGTAATAGCTATACGCCACATGATGTATCTTTCGCTAAGCTACGATCACCGTATAGTAGATGGCTCACTCGGTGCGAGCTTCCTTACAGCAGTAGCTAACGAGCTCGAAGCATTTGACGTAAAAAGAGAAATATAAAACTGACGAAAAAATAATGAAGGCCTGCAGTTGTTTCCTGCAGGCCTTTTTAATGCCGTTACAGCATTCGTTGACGATAGGTCATACAATTATTTTTCACTTTTTTTACGCACAAAAAAGCATATATTGTATAAAATAAATAATGAACTCAAAAATGATAATCTAAGCTTTTATTTTCATTTTTAAACAAAAAATCTTCAAAAAAACACAAACCTCAATCTGTAAGTTTTCCTGAATAAACAATAGCAAAACAATTTTTTTTTTACACAAAATGTTAGCAATTTCGTCTTCCTGCTTTAGAAAGGCAGCATTACCAATTTACTTGTGAAGAACTGATACTGCGGCGTCTAAAAAATAAACAATTTTTTGGTTTGGTAGGTAACGAGGTAACCCCAAAAACGAAATAAAATTTTCGGGGTAAAATTTTCGTCGGTGTTATAGCCGATTATTTAAAAATAGATATTAACTTGATGACCGAGTTTCATAATATGAACAAACATCTTTACAATACAAATGATGACCTCTTAAACGAAGCGGAAAAAGTATGGGAAAAATGTCTGGGCATAATAAAAGATAATGTTAACTGGCGTACGTATCAAACATGGTTCGAGCCCATCAAGGCAGCCGCACTTACAGATAACGTACTAACATTACAAGTACCCAGTCAGTTTTTTTATGAATGGCTTGAAGAACATTACGTAGAGCTTTTAGGAAAGACCATTAAACGCGAGCTTGGCAAAGAAGGCCGTCTCGAATACCGTATCATGATGGAGAGCAGCGCAGGTCAGCGCAACCCTGCTTCTATCAATATGCCGGGCAGCACATACAATAAACCATCAAAAGAGAATAACTATGTAGACATGCCACTAAAGTGGGATGATCCGCACAATATAAAAACACCTTACGCTATACCGGGCCTTAAGCGCATGCAGATAGACCCACAGCTAAATGCAAACTACACTTTTGAAAAATATGTAGAAGGCGATTGCAACCGCGTAGCCCGCTCTGCCGGTCTGCACGTAGCACAGAAACCCGGAGCTACCTCGTTCAATCCATTGCTTGTTTATGGCGGCGTGGGTTGGGGTAAGACGCACCTGGTACAGGCCATTGGTAATGAAGTACGCAGACAGCACCCTAATAAGTCTGTGTTATATGTAAGCGCCGAGAAATTCATCAACCAGTTCATCGATCACTCTAAGAATAATGAGGTAAATGATTTCATTCACTTTTATCAGCTCATTGATGTGCTGATAATGGATGATATTCATCTCTTTGTATCTGCCAATAAAACGCAGGATGTGTTCTTTGCAATATTCAACCACCTGCATCAGAGTGGCAAGCAGATAATACTTACCAGCGATACTGCCCCACGCGATCTTGAAGGACTGCAGGAAAGATTACTGAGCCGTTTCCGCTGGGGGCTTAACGCCGATATACAAGCGCCGGACTTCGAAACACGCCAGTCTATACTGCGCATGAAAATGAAACAGGAAGGGCTGGAGATACCGGATGATGTAGTGAAGTATGTAGCTTACAACGTACAGAGCAATGTACGCGAGCTGGAAGGCGCTATAATAGCCCTCTTTGCCCAGGCTACACTCAATAAGAAAGAGATAGACATAGACCTCGCCAAGCGCGTGATGAAGAACTTTGTGAAAACCGCAGCACGCGAGATGACCATAGAGAACATCCAGAAGCTGGTGTGCGATTTCTACCACGTACCTTATGACCGCCTACTTACAAAAACACGTAAGCGTGAGGTGGTACTGGCGCGGCAGATAACTATGTACTTTGCAAAGAAATTTACCAAGCAATCTTTAAAAACCATCGGCGACCACTTCGGAGGTTTCGACCATACTACGGTAATTCACTCGTGCCAAACAGTGGAAAACCTGATGCATACCGATGCCGACTATAAAGAGAACCTGCTGGAGATACAGCAAAAGGTACAGCTGGCTGCTATTTAGGCCGTTTTTTGATATGAACGCAAGATAAATGTAAATTTTAAGGCCAAATCTGCCACAACTTATTTGTTCGTTAGCACTTAACCATTATCTTTGCATTCCATTTTTGAAATAAGTACAGGTATAACGAAGAAAGTATACCGTTTTCAGGTGAGGTGGGAGAGTGGCCGAATCCAATAGTTTGCTAAACTGTCGTACGCCTTAAAGTGTACCGCGAGTTCGAATCTCGCCCTCACCGCATAAAGAATAAAACGTTTGCAGTGTATCGCAAATAATTAAAGAAATTATTGTTCCGGCAACAATAATAACAAGTAAAAGGCCCGGGGAGTAGCGCAGGCCGGTAGCGCACCTGGTTTGGGACCAGGGGGTCGCAGGTTCGAATCCTGTCTCCCCGACTTAAGAACGAAAAGCCTCACAGCAATGTGGGGCTTTTTTGTGTCTGTAAGTCAATACTGGCGGGCATTTAAGCCTTAAGAAACGCTAATACTACCCTTCCCTAATATTCTAATCTAAACGTTCCAGGAAGACCATTTGCGTCACCCGATGTGTCACACTGCGTCACCCAAAGAAATTATCAAATATCATCCCTTAACTTTTAATCATTATACATATGAAGACAGCTTCATTTGGAGTAAAGCTGTTTCTCAAATCAGGTCGACTGAGAGAAGATGGCACTGCTACCATATACGCACGCATACGGCTTGGCCGAGATAACAAGATTGAGCTTACTACTAACAAGAGTATAGCACCTGCATACTGGAATGATAGTGGCAAAGTAGCAAAACATCCTGACGCTAAACAGATCAACAAGCATTTGGAAGCTTTTGTAGGGAGAATCAACAATGCATACTCACAGCTCTACATTGCACAGCAGGAGATTACATTAGACGCCATTAAAGCCCTTGTATTAGGTCTGCCAGCTACACAACAGAATACCTTCCTTTCCGTAGCTAATGAGCATGATACCTATTTTAAAAGCATGGTAGACATCAAGTATAGCCAAGGCAGCTATAAGAACTATAAAACCACGCTGAAGTACCTTACGAAGTTTATACCCATATATGCCGGAAAGAAGGACATACCCCTGGGCTCTGTGAACTATAAATTTTGTGAGGCATATTTCACTTACCTGACCACAAAGAAAAAGTGCCATGTCAATGGAGCCAACAAGCAATTACAGCGCGTCAAGAAAATCATCAACTACGCTATTAAGCTGGGCTATATTAGTACCAGCCCTATGGTCAGCTATGTATTATCATTTGAGCCATCGAGCAAGGTGCATTAACCACCCTGGAGTTGGAGAAACTCATGACCTTAACGCTCCAAAGGCAGACCTTACAAGATGTAAGAGACGTGTTCCTTATGCAATGCTTTACTGGTCTATCTTATGGGGATATTAAAATCCTGTCACCCAAGCATATTACATTAGCTGGGAATGGCACTTATTGGATACAGTATATGTACAGAAACTGGTACCAATGTCGACTGGACGCATTAAATGTGACAAAACGGTCACCTCTTATATAGCATTATGGTAAGCACTTTCTTAGCATATAGAAACCTAACCACTTTTGATTAGTGTTGACTTGCTTTTGATAGAAAGTCATCCACAGAAATATTGGTAGTAGGAAAAAACCATCCATAAGGTTGTGTATAATATTATAAGGATGATCCAGGAAACGAAAGACTTCAAAGAGTGGAGCTAATTAAACTCACTGCAAATTCAAAGAGAAATACCAAACAGGTTGCTTACTGAAACTTCTTGGCCATGCGACATCTACCCGTAAGGGATAACCCGCTAATGTTGTCCTTGCACTCAATCCATAAGACATAAGCCAGTTATTACTAGCACTATTGTTGAATGTCTCCTTTGCTGTAGCACCATCTGAAAATATGCCAAGCTGTAAGTTATTAATAGATGGCAATGGTGTTTCAATTGGTATTAACGTCTGAAATATTGGGAAATATACATCAGCATTACACAGTGTAAATTTGTTACCATACAAACTGTTTTGATAATATCCTCTGAACGGTGTAATAAGTGTCTGGAAAGCATAGGGTGCAGTTTGCGGAAAATGGATATTTGTATCAACCCTTGGGGTAACGTTATTATCCTCCCCTCCTAAATTATAAAGTACCTTTTGGTCACCTCCGCTATACCCAATATGTACCTGCGCTACTATAGTTATGTATTTGTATAAAGGCTGGTCATATCGTGCATTTATAGTGCTACCAAATACAACAGGTGCTTGTTGATCGAAACCCTTAAATCCATCAAGGAACGCTTCTATTTTAAAGCCTTTATAAAGATTCGGGATAGTAGTATGAAGCTTGTTGAGTTTAAAAGACAAAGTAGTTATCGACCACACACTTTGAATTGGAGGAAAATCGAGGCTGTATTTATCTGTTGCCAGAAAGACTGTTTTATCTTGTCGTATACCCTCCTGAAATCCTAAAGAGCAATCGTAAGTAACTGGCTTATGTAGAAATAACTGATAATAGTGTGTTTTTACCTTTGCATTATTCGGGTAGGGTAAACCATCCGGCGATATCCAGTTCCTGCTTGGGTCGGGTTGAAGTGTTGATACGTCTCTATAATACGACAATCCCCAATCCGTGTTTCTTTCTGTATTCTCATAGCTTGCAAAGAACATGCTTCCTGCAGTTGCTGACGGTATCCTATATGCAATAGTAAAATGATGATTTTCCAAGAGGTCAGTAAAGCCTCCTTTAGCCATGCCACCTACCTCAGGAAACTTAAACTGTCCTTGATTGTTTAGGTATGGCTGATAGCGATCCATAAAATAATCGTTATTCACCTGTGCAGTAAAATATGCACTGTGCAACTGTAGTATATAGGGAACTGATTTATCCCATGAGGTTCGTTTTACTTTTGTAGCGTCTTTTGCTTGCTTGCTATCTTTTTTATCATTCTTAACCGAAAACACGTCATCAAGAACATAGTGAGTAGTATCGTGCCCTTTTTGCAATAAAGAGTCTTCTTTTGCCTGTAATGCGGCAATATGCCTGTGATCTATGAGCCATGGACTGCTAGTATCTTCTGTTTTATGCTTATTCTGCTTTATCCATTCATTGAGTGGCTCCTGCCCAATATGAATATTGTCTTTATCTGTAGTGTAAAACGATACTTCATCCGTTTGCGGCAGATATTGAAACGAGTGATGTGCACCTAGTTGGGACATGTGGCCGTTTATATAGTTGAGGGTCACATCCTTTTCTGTACCCGACCTTGTATTTGTCAATAACACTTCATTATCGCCTATCGATACCGGCTTATCCCAATGTATATATTGAGCGCTATCTATGGCTACTGGTTTTAACTCTTTGCCTTGAACAGTATATACGCCTTGCCAAAGAGTATCTTTTTTGTAACCAACACCAATCAAAAATACTCGTCGTTCCCTATATATTTTTGGTCTATCAGAAATAAATAGAATGTTGGGTTCTTGGCCGTTCTTAGTAATTATGGGATCTGCATCATCATATTCATCATCGGTGTAAGGGGTATACCTTTCTTTATTGTCATTGTAGGATACAATGTCTGTTTGTCCTTTTCTAAATGCAGTTAGTAAAAACTCCCTGTCGGATAACGGCTGAATACTCTTGAGGCCGTCTACACCATATAGCACTGTACTTTCCTGCAATTCACCATCTGTATTGTACCTTTTGATAGCTATTCTGCCCTTTACCGGCTTGGTTACGTATAATTGCCTGCCGTCTTTATGCCAACCAAGCAATGGATATTGATCCGTACTATGGTCATCGATCCATGGTGGTAATTGATAGCTAGTGATTTTTTTATTGATCTTATTTCTCACGTCGTACACATACACCGTCCGTTTACCATCCCGCATTGTCACATAGGCTACAAAATCTTTTTTAGGGCTTATGAGTACATTCCATATAATCCCCTTTTTATGTGGGATGCTTATACCATCGGGAATTTTTTGAACATTCGTGTCTTTTGAGAATCTTGCTTCGTAGTAGTTAAAACACTGACCATAAAGTGTATCCAGGGTGTGCTTGGTAATAAGCCTGATTGCTCTCGGTAGATTTTTTTTCTTCTGAAGTTGAAAAACTGTTTGGGCAACTGCTTTGGGATAATACTTCTGTGTAAGAAAATAGCAGAAGGCATGACCGGCAAGTCTGGGTTCATAGCTGAGTATTTGTTGCCATGAATGAAAATTTTGTTGTTCAAAGCTGTTCCTCAGGTTATCTTC